>Ga0209208_10010743_pt1 | contig 11826 bp, 10 predicted proteins | sample S1TSphfallax_3_FD_187694 | JGI IMG/M metagenome (GOLD analysis project Ga0209208, IMG submission 187694) | Host-associated microbial communities from peat moss isolated from Minnesota, USA - S1T2_Fd - Sphagnum fallax MG (SPAdes) (version 2) | ecosystem: Host-associated > Plants > Peat moss >...
TGCCTTCCACTCACGCCCACATTTGACATGTTCCAATGTCATGGTGGTCCCAGCGACCACATCTTGTTAAACACAATCCCAACATCCTCCATGCTCCCATAATTTGTCAACATGGATACACCCCACAAAGACATCAGGCTCACACACTGATATGCTCATGAACATGTATGTTGTCTTCATGTGCTCCTAAACCAGCACATGCATTAATCACCTGAAGGCATGTGTTGCTATGCTTCAATTATCTATATAGGCTAGAGTCTTTGTCCATGTTGTTAAAGACCCTTCTCATCTTGTATTCATCTTCTCTATGTTAATCACTCAAGAAATCAATCTCAAGGCACTAAACGAACCTTTACTGGTACAAATTCAAGATCAGAGTAGATAAGAGGAAATCCTCTTCAACTTCAACTATTTGCAAACCAAGATCCACACAGAAAGAGAGTTCAATTGTAGTTGTGCGGTCCATTGAAGATGGGAAGGTATTAGACACACTGGAATCTTAAATAGACACCCCAAACCTTAAACCAAATTCTTAACTTCATGAGATGTGAGGTTTCTGGTCTAACTTCACAGAGGAGCTTTCCACACTGACTACTTCATGAGTGTAGTCATGTGTACAAGAAATTCCTAGCTAAAAACAGTCAGAATTAATGATGTGATGCCAAGCAACACAACTAATACATGCATGTTCCATAATAGGCAGAACTAACATATTTGACCACATTGAAAAGGAAAATCCAAAAGGAATTTTTGTTACTTGAAGAGCAATGATTTCAACATTCTCTGGTAGCTTATAGTATGGCTACATGGCTATAAATTGTGGTGATTAGATGACAACCTCATGCATGATCAAACTTCCACATTTTGCATACATGTCCACCAAGCTATGGCCTGTGCAAAAACATCTGAATCCAATCCACTTTCAATGATCCACTCATGAGCACACATGCCCTAACATTTTGCATGCAAGTCAAACAAGCTATTCCCCACAAAGGCATTAGACCTGCAACCACTTTGAGAGATCTAATCATGAACACACATGTCTTCTTCAAGTGCAACTGTACATGCATTCAGCAACCCCACAAATGTAACAGAATCTGACCACACACCTTCCTGTTCCATTTGTCAAAATAGTTCCAGTGCATTTTGTTCATGCCCACATTTCACATGTCCTAATATCATGGTGGTTCCAGTGACCACACCTTGATATAGCACATAGTTGAACACACTCCCAGCATCCTCCATGCTACCATTTCAAGCACAAACATCAACACAGCTATGATGTAACCTAGTTCAAAAAAACAAAAGAGAAAGAGAAAACCAAAGAAACAAAGAAGAAACCATGAAAAGAAACAAAATTAAAAACAATGAAAGAGGAAGAGAAGGAAGACACAGGCTTAAGAAAGGTTTTTGAAACCTAGAATTGCAAAATGGGTAAGGGTTGACTTCTTGTAGTTATTTGGCATTGAAAGAACTAGTTTCTTGACAACTTCCTGGAGTCCCTCACAATTACAGAGAAGGGAGAGCAACAGAGAATGGCCAAGTAGGAGGATGGTATGGTCTTGGCAGCAAGCTCCTCCTGGTAGAGCTCCCTCTGCTCCATATGGTGGTGGCCGAGCTACTACTTTTTGTGGTCCAGAAAAGCAACACATCCTACACATGCAATTGCAATTGCTACAACGTTGATGATGAAGACATTCCTTTGAAAAAAACCTTGGCAATGGCTCTCAAACCTCACAAACATGATAACAAGAGCATCCAAAGTTGGATTAAAATGGAAAGTCCTCTTAAGAATCTACAAGATGGACCCAAATCTATAATCTGTTTCAAGCGTTGCATCCAATAGATGATACAAATGTAATTTATGTCCACCCACCACCATCATTTGTGCAAATTCTCAATCCAAATTCTCAATTCCAAGTTGAAAATTCTCAATTCGTCCTCACGATTCATTTAATTAATTACAACCAAGCTTGAGAACCTCTACACACTAAAATGTTGAAAGTATCAAGAACCCCAACACCCTGAACTCTAAATTTCTTTAAATAATGGAAACCCTAAGGTCCACTCTAAATTTCTTTCAATGATGGAAACCCTAAGGTCCAATGGATGGTGTGCTGGTAAAGAAGGAACTCAAACCCCAACTGAAAATTGCTTCCTAACCACTTACCATTCATCCTTCATGGTCCAAACATCCTTCATTTTTGCAAACACCCATGGCAAACAAATTTGAAAAACAATTGTATAGATGTAAAGTTGTATTAATCATGACGATGTTTAAAAAGCTTTAGCTCCATTGGAATACTAAATGGTTACACATTGTCAATGCATCTATGCCCCTAATAATTTGAACTCAAAGGTGTTGTAACTGAGGAGGGGATTTGGAACTATGAGGATTGATTCTTGATTAATCTTTTCTAACACATAGGTAGATTATCAAATATACTTCAAAATGACACTTGCAATATTCATCATCCACATGATCTCCAACATGAGATTTTACATTCTTTTGGGATAGGATCACCCACACACCTAAAATCAAATCTTTATGTGAAAACTACACCCTAAGGGAGTTCATCACATGTGCTTAAAGATTCTCCTTTATCAGGATCACTCACCAAAGACTATAAAGTTTACACCATGGAATTCACAGTAATTTTCACATTTTATTCTTCCAAGGATTCCTATTCACATATGATAATTTTACAAGTCTTGATCCAACTAACAAAATGAAATTATTGAATGCAAATTATGAGCCCAAAAGCTCCAATCTCTACCCCTTATATACTTGGAAGAAAGAAGTGGATGAATAATTAACCACATTCATCTACATATATTCCTCATGTATCAAACCAATCATCAAGTGTCACTTATAACTTTCCATCCTTCTATGGATAAGTTTTACATTATTGAGAATCTAGGATTTGGTCAAGTCTACATACTTGAGTTCCCATTATTAGTAACCTAAAATAGTTATTTAAATTATTCAAAATGAACCCTTATGCCCCTAGTCAAAAGATTCTCCTTCTAGGCCCATGAAGTTCATTATTTTATTCCCTATTTTTATCCATACTATTACCCCAACACTAATACTATTATTCATAATTATTAATAGTTATTTTGTTGTTATAGTGCCCGTACCATTTGCAAAAAAACTTAAAGTAAAAAATAAACATGGAATACTTCCAATACATGACAACCAAATATTATATTGTACATATATAAGGTATGCATCATTTTTAAAAAAATACATTTCTCTTTTACCATTATTCTTTTCACCACTTGCAAAGCAAATGGCATTGTCAAAATTATACACACAAGGTGATTTTTTTTTTAAAGATGCAAAAAACCCAACAATAGTGTACACCAAATTTAAATAGTAGATTCACACTACACAAAAAATATATGATCAATTTTAATTATTTTATTTGAAATTAATCCAAATATCATAAATTGACTTCATTCATAATTTTGGTTTCATGGCCTTTGAAGTCATAAAATTTTCTTGTGGACAAGAGATGAAAATATAAATTTGGGGGGTTGTCTTTGGTCAAGTTAAATAGCATAATCCCCCCTTATATATATATATATATATATATATATATATATATATATATATATATATATATATATATATATATATATATATATATGTATGTTTTTATTATTGTTATTATTTTTATTTTATTTTTTCAATCAACTAAACTCCTACTAAAAAAAATACGTGCACTATTCATTTGTTTGTACAAGTCTATTTTATCAATATAATAGACCTTTTAGGTTTAGCACTTGAAAAAACCTTCATCATCACTAGCCAATGGTTTTGTTCTAATTTTATGATATTGTTCAAGTGTCATCCATAAGACCATTTAGCCAACTTTGGTAATGTTTAAAATATGAAAATTAAAAAAACCTGAGCACCTTTCATATTGTAGGCAATTCTGAAAAAGTCATCAACATTTTTCACATTTAAAAACCAAATGTCATCGTTGCAATCCACTTTAAACTAATAAATTTCATTATTTACTTTTTTCTTGCACAAGATAGTTGTCTTCATTAAACACATGGTACAATTTCTTTTGAAAAGATGTTTTTTTTTCAAAATTTACTACCCCTTTAATTTTTTAAAATGAACGTAAACATACATCCCATTTTCTAACTTTCAATTGATTTTTCAATCCCCATTTTCATCAAAATTCATTAATCTTTTCATCCATCATTATAACCTAAATTTCATTGCAACTTTTTTTAAATGACATTTTTTAAACATCCCAAGCCATGAGCTGAAGGAAAATTCATTTGGTCATGTCATGTTGATCATGTTGATTTTTTTTATAGGGGAAGTAAAGAACGAAAGACAATTTGTATTTTCAAAATACAAATTATTCCTCTTACCTCAATAGGGTATTATCTTGTTGTTGAATTATTTAATGTTGAGTCATTATTGTGTGCCTATACAAGATAAGTGCCATCAATGAGGGTGTGTTTTATACATACAAAACATGACATTTTCTTAATACATAGTGAGAAAAAATAATCTACCACACATTGGAAACAAGTTCAACGAACAATAACTCACATGTCATCATTGCCACATGGATTTGCCACATGGACATTTGATAATAGTGTTTTTGTTCAATTCAACATAAGTATAGAAATCAACCAAGGTTGGTGTGCCATGTGTTGATGCAAAAAAAAAATTGATAGTTTTATTAAAATTCATGCCCTTGGTTTTAGACATGTCTTATGTGGCAAAATATTATCTATCAACAAAAGCATTTTTTGCATCGTCACATATGGTCATTATAATTTTGGCCGTTGTAATGGGAGACAAATTAAACATAATAATAACAAAAACTTGTCAACAAAACACAAATGGTCAGATATAATATTATCTATTATACAAAAATCTTTTGACAGAAGATATTTCAACCATTCTAACAACATTATTGTGAAACAATTATTCTAATTGATTCATAGGGTGAAAGTACACTACGCAATCCTTTTTTAGGTGTCACAATTAGAGTTTTTCTTGCATTTCTTTAAAACTTAAATATAAAGCATTAATATTTTCATTGAAATATCAAGAAAAGGACTCACATATGTAATGAAAATAAATTTGGCATTTAAAAAATGCAAAAAAAAACACATCAAAATCTTGAATATTTAATGAATAATGAACTTTTGAATCTTAGTGACAAATTTTGTCACACCTTGCAAAATTCATGGATATGAATTTTTTATTTTACAATGTGTTAATCTTATGTGTTTGAAAATTTGGGATATTAGATGAATTATGTTTTTAAAATTAAAGATTTACTGAATGAATGGAATGTGACTTTAATTTATTATGTTATGGACGTTTTAAAATCCCAAAAACTATAAGTATTTTAAAAGCCTTTTTAAGCATTTAAAAATGATTATTTATAAAACAAAATCTTTTGTGATATTTTTATATGTTTTATAACATTGTGAATTCAAATTAGAATTGGAAAAAAATGTTACTTTCAATATAATTTAAATATTCATATTTTAAGCCAATTTTCAGCTACATTAAAAAAGGATTTTCAAAAACGACTCTAATCTACCAAAACTTAACCACCCTAGTGTGCTTTCACCCCACAATTTGTAGATCTATTCTACAAAGGGTTAAGTAACTAGGGACATCATTATAGGAATGTAAGAAGATTATACAAAAAATTGACAAGTACATTAATTGTTATGAATATCTATGTGCAACCTAGCAATGTCACTCTCCATATAAAATTTAATTGTCGTTTTCATTAAATGCAATAGGTCTATGGCCATTGTTACACATGTTAAGATATTATTATAATGCAATTCAAACCACGTTCTAATTATTAGAGAGGTGGGTTATTAACTCACAAGTTTTTGTGCACACATCATCATTTGTTATTTTGTAGTGACTTAAGTTTTTTACGCAAGTTTTCTACTTTCAATTACTTTGCTCCATTTTGAAAAAGACAACAAACATGGCTTGTCAAACTCCTTAGGACTTAGACTTGTAACCTATTGTTGGGAAGAAAAAAATGAAATCCATTGATGTAGAATACCAAGTACAAGTTGGATATTGGGCAACAAGGAACCATTTGCAAGACTAAAAATTTTATGCAATGGTGATTTGTATGTTTGATGAAAACTTTTTGAACAGTTTACTGCAACCTCCAAGAAACAATCCATGGCCAACACACTCAACAAATCAAAATTATAGAACTCAACTCTTGAAGTGGTCTAATTATCTATTAGGATTTTTGTTTCCAAATAAGTATTCCCTTGATATCACCATCAATAAAAAATCACTAGAAAACTAAAGTGACCTAGAAGAAAACAAATACGAATCACCAACACTTGTTTATTGCAAGGAGATAGATGCAATGGTGCCACTAGTGAGATCAGGCCTTCAAACTCCACCTAGAATGCAAGGATCTTGGAGTGACGATGATGTCAAAATGCTAGAAGCTATGGTAGAATCATCCATGGGAGTTGACAACGAATCAAGTCCAAACATTGAAGGTTCTCCACAATACTACCGCAAACTAAGTGATTGACATCAATGACATCTCAAAACCATGAAAAAGTATTAGATAACTATAGGAGTGTCATTTGCAAAACCTTGAAATGACCAACATTATTGAAATGAAAGAAATATGTTGGTGCAAGATGTGTATTTGTCTATGTGTGTTTGGTGGTTTGATCATGGTTTTTTTATGAGTAATGCATTTCAAATTTTCTTTCAAGATTTCACAAATGAAAGTTATGTTTGTTTAAACAATTACAACCAAAACAAACCATAGGAAAGTAATTTACAAGACCATCAAATGAACTAACAAATCCAACTAGAAATTGAATTATTTTTTGCCCACTACAATCTTGGAAATTTGTATCTAGATTGAACTAGGATGGAAATGCCATTCACTATATGAAACATACTTTAGATAAAATAGTTGACACCAAATTCCATAGGGATATGTTAAACCGACTCAATGTAGGATATAGAACAAGAGATGAAATATGTATGGCCATTTAGAAACAAAACAATTGGGAAATGGCTTCAAATATAATGAAAATTACATTCATAATTAGAAACCACACTCCACACAAGATTGATTTCAACTACAATGAATATATAAAATAAATTCTCATTTCCTAATGTGGTTACTCACTATCTAAATTTGAAATTCATTATCAAGTAGCCACAAACTTTATTGGAAATTGTTATGTATTGTTAACTATAATTCCCCACTATAGGGCACGACAATCATTAGAAATATTAACAATATGAATAATTATACACATTTGTGTGTCACATTGTTAAACTAATAAAATTGAAAGGATTGATCTAATACCAACAAAACCATTTTGACATAAGCGACATCGACATAAATTATTTTTGAAAATCTCCAATTCTACAATTTGAAATATGTTTCCAAAAACATGTACATTGGAACTCTAGATAGATACATTCTCAAACATAAATGCAGCACTGAAAAAGGAAGAAAACACATAATCTCTATTTGGCATCCATATAATGTGTATAAGCCACTATGGAATTCCAATTGCAAAAGACCAATTCTCTTATAGAATTTCACAAATGAAAAGGATGGCTTGATTGAACATTCCCAAGAATCATATAAAGTTTGAAACCATTTTGAAAGCAATGATATGTTAAATTATCTTCCAAAGAAGTAATAAATTTTAAATTTTCTCTCACAAAAAAATTTGTTTTTTTGTGTGGATAATTTATGAAACTTTGGATTTTCCTCGATGTGTGCTTCAATCATTACAAGGTAGAGATCATTTTTACAACCTAAATTATTTAATGTGGAAACCTTTGCAAAAATAAAAAACACCCATAAAACATGGAATTACATGGGTAGAATATATAATTAATCCCATAACTAAGATTTAAATTGGAGATGCCATTCCAACAAATAACATTATACTATCAATCTTGTTTGACAAAGTTTTTTCCAACATTGTGGTATGTACAAGCTTCAACATAGACACTATAAGTGTTCTAAAAAGATTACTTAAAAGGAAAGTTTGGGGCAAAACATAAAAACATTATTAGGGTTCTCCACCCAACCTTAGGACCACCCATTAGGTTCATAAATCCACTAACCCATCCCTAAGCTCAAAAATAAAATCCTAAACATCTTTTAATGCTTCATCATCGATGAAAGTTCTAACTCTTGGATGGTAACCCCAAAAAACTATCTATAAAAGAGGTGAAACCAAGGACTCCAAAGTTAGGGCTTGAGCCTTGGCATATGATGGTAGGACAAAAGAAATTGTAAGATCCCGGAGCATTTGATCCTCCCCAAATGAAAGGAAGCTCCTCAATGGAGATGACACTCTACAAATAAATAATAATAAAATGTGAAGCATACAACATAAAGAATTGAAAGAATGCATAATATTGATGCAAGTGGACAACTTACTCACCATCAAGCAATATCCTGGAGCATTTCTTGACAGGAAAGTCAATATCAAAGTTGTGAACATGCTCGGCATCAAGTTCGAGCGTGACCACTTCAACAAAAGGCTCTATCACCTCCGTAAAAACCTCCATATCCAACTCCAAAGCTAGGATGTGCCACTTAAGGCTTTGGCAAGCCTTGATAGTGTTTCCTACAAGGTGAAAAATGGTCAGACAAAAATTTAGATGCAGAGATTGTGAATGAATTTTTTGAGGAAAAACACATGCTTGTGGATGCAGATAAATCTGCAACAAAGGATTTTATTTTGGAGCAAACATTGATCAAGGCCTGAACAATAGCAAGATGCATTTCTTTTGCAACCTTGAAAGGTCTGCCGGCCTTGGATATAAACATAGATGCCCTATCCATCCAATTATACAACATGTCCTCATTATGAACATCAATAGAGTTGGTGAAGAAAATACGAACTCCCAATGCTCGAAAAGCTCACATTAGCCATAGTAGTGACATACGAAATACGCGTATTTTTCGAAGGTGCTCAAAAAGAAGTATTTTCAAGTATTTAAAAATATGATGAGCAAGCTGAGCTGAAGTTGTGCCCAAATCTGTGATCATTTTGAGCAAACATCAGCTTAGTAACATACGATGAGCAAAATGCTGAGCAAGCTGAGCTTAAGTTGTGCCCAAACCCTTCTTGACTAGCTTGAACATAGGCATACCTTGAATAAAACTGCACACTAGTTTTAGGGTCTAGTCCTTGTCGAGCTTGCAATTGGTTTCAAAGATGATCGAAAACATTTGACACAATTTTACACCTACTTCCGAAACAGTGAACAAAGACAACGATGATCACATAAGCTCACCTTTTATAGAAGTGCATCGCGTCCCCTTCTTGTTCCTGCTCTAATTGTCGTTTGGCTCTTCTTCTTCCATCCAACTAACCATCTCTTCCTCAAACTCAATGTTGTTCACTTTATGTGCTAGGCGTAGGTCTGAGAAGACATGCACTAGATCCTGAGCTCTTTGCGGGGTCAACCTATTTTGCTTTTTCGAATGGATGAAATCGTAAGTGCTCCAGTTGCGTTCACACGCTGAGGCTGCAGAACATTGGCTGAGGACCGTCATGCCTACTGTCTGAAGCTTTGGAACTTGCTGACCCCATTGCTGCCAAAATTTCCACCTGAGCTAGCATCGCTCTCATGGCCGCTTGAATGCCGGGTCTGCCAAACAAACCTTCCTGGTCTCTAAACTGCGCCAATTGCTGCAGGGCTTTTGCTTGATCGTCTGCATCTGGGACAAGCTTCTCTAGGATGTTCAAAAACCCTTGCATCACTTCCGCATTCTGGTCTTGTCCATATTCTGCTGACTGGAACTCTGGCTCCAAAACAAACCCAGCCGAGTGCATATCTGAATGCAAGTATTCTCAGTGCTTGCGCCAAAGCCAGCTGATCTGCTCATACTTGACAGCAGAAAGCTTCACCCCCGGATGCTGCTCGCTCGTTCCCTCCTTGAGCACCCCCAGCTCCTCGCCAATCAAGAACATGGCATAGTAAACCTTTCCCACAACTGGAACACCCTTGTCACACTGGCGCAAAAGGCAGACTATCGATTCTAAAACAGCCAACAACTCCTTCACACCCTTCCAGAACATAACGGAAGTCAGGATGTCATGCACCTCCTCTCCCTCCATTTCATGCGACGACTTCTGGTTCCACTCCCCCCAAGCGTCGTTGACCACAAGCTGCTGCAGTGATGCCTTCACCTCATGCATGCGCTATAGCATGATGAAGTTGGTGGCAACTCTGGTCTCCCCTGGTTTTAAGAGCTCTAGCTTGGACAGGCTCCTAAAGAGAACTAGACTCTTATGATGGTTTGTGATGAACTTCAGCGCTGTTCTTGCCTCGGCTATGACGGAGGAGACCCAATCCAGCTTGCCCATGTCCTCGAGCAATAGATCTAGGCAATGCGGGGTGCAAGGAGTAAATGTGATATGGGGAAAGCGGGCTTCTAGCTTGTGACATGCAACCTTGCAAACTGCTGCACTGTCCATGCACACCTGGACCATAATCTCTACCCCCACATCCTTGATTGCCTTGCCAACAACCTGCGCAATGAAGTTTGCATCCTTGGTATCCCCACTTGTGTCTACACTCTCAAGAAACTTCTCGCCCTTGGGTGTGACCATTAGAAGATTGAGAAGAGGCCTATTCCGAGTGTTTGACCAACCATCGCTGGTTATGGTTGCCTTGTTGCTCCGCGTTGACGCCATAAATGATTTGAGTTTAGCTGCCACCGATACCTTTTCCTTGTTTAGCAGGGTGGTACGAAGAGATACAATACTTGGTAACTTGTAGTTCTCGCCAAAATCAGTGATAGCTTCAATGGCTGCCTTGAAATGAGGGTCATTGATCAGGCGGAAAGAAAGACCATTGCCATAAAAGGCACGACCCCATAGAGCATCTACTTTAGACTTATCTTGCTTTCCAAAGGCAGCTTTGAGAGTGCTCTGCTTTTTGGTGGGGCCTTGCGGGAGAGCAGTTACAGCCTCATCTAGATCTTGCACCTTCCGTTTTTGCGTTTCTTGTTCTCTTTTCGCCTGATCAATATCCTGAAGCTGCTTTTTGAGGGCTTAGGGGCATTTGGTGCACTTCTTGACTCCACAAGCCACCTGACCCAAGAAGTGGCCCCGGATTCTTGTGACACCCCCCCAAAACACGAGCTCACAGTGCCCACACTTGACTTGAAAGTTCCCCCTCGCTTTCTTAGGTTCCTGGAGGATGGTGACCTCGATCCATTTGGGTCCTTTCTCCTTCCCCATTCCAAAGGTCGCCCTACTTGATTGTAGCATGAAAGAAAGTTGAAGTTGTTACTTAGTATCAGATCCAGACTTGCAAGTTGCAACAGTCTGATTCCGAATGCTGTCAATGTCATGGCTGAGCCATCCGAATCATGGCCAATCAAAAGATTTATCTGCGAAACCTTTTGATCCTAGACCGTCCATATTTGGCGGGGTTCCGAAATGAGCACCGTGAATATCAGGCGTCGATAGGTGATCTTGTTGCTGCAAAAATCATCAATTTTGATGGCGAAAATGTAATTAGGTTGTTAACTAATGTAGAGTCTAGCAAACTGCAATTTTTGCGGCCCGGTAATGGTTCTTTGCATAATCTTTACCATTATGCGTATCTTGGGCCGTACTTTTTAAAAAGCCCAAAAAAAACGTATAATACGCGTATGTTTGAATCGAATTGAGTGTATGTCACTACTATGACCTTAGCAAGAAAAGTTACACAGTTGGGGAGAGTGCAAAATTCTAAATAGATTTTCAAATAAAATTGAAAAGAAAAAAAAAAAAAGAACTTAA
>Ga0209208_10010744_pt1 | contig 11826 bp, 11 predicted proteins | sample S1TSphfallax_3_FD_187694 | JGI IMG/M metagenome (GOLD analysis project Ga0209208, IMG submission 187694) | Host-associated microbial communities from peat moss isolated from Minnesota, USA - S1T2_Fd - Sphagnum fallax MG (SPAdes) (version 2) | ecosystem: Host-associated > Plants > Peat moss >...
CAAAATGTTTGGAAAAATGTGCTTTTAATATTACCATGGTTGAAGTTCAAACATGGACACCCCTGGAAAACAATATAATGTGACAACATTTTTGGCCCTACCTAATGTGCTTTCACCCAAATGGCATCCCCCTTTATGTATATGGGGGTTTTCAACACAAGTCCCACATTTGAAGCAATCAAGATGTATACTAGTATGTCAAGTTTCATCATCATTCTTTTAGTTCCTTACTTTTGATTGTCTTAAAATAATCTAAGTCTTTCAATTGTCCTTACATGTTTTTCAATATTCAAAATGACTTTAAAATTGCCCCAAATTATTTTTTATAATTTAGAGATCGTCCTCCTACACAATGAAAATTGTTCACATTTGTTTCTATCATATTAAAATCTCCTACCATTACGCATTTACAATTGGCAAGTAGGGTTAATTTCAAACATTCTTAAAATGAAAATCTTTTTTTCACTTCATAGGTGTGTGGTTTACCAAAGGTGTCCATCTCTTACAAGTAGAATGCATATACCACTTTGCCTTACCCCTTGCTCTTTTCCATTATTAGAGCAACTTGGGGTGGCCTTTGCCATTTAACATTGCGCAAGATGTTGGATGTTTACTTTTGGAGTCTTTCAACCTTAAACCCCCTTAGTTTATGAATATTGCATTTACTCTTGGCATGATGCCATTAAAATAGTTCTTTAACTTGAAAGCTTCCTTGTCAAGGTTAAGACCCTAAACAATTTCTGATAACAAGTTTAGTTGCACAATGTATCATTTTTATTTTGGGTTGATTTGTTGGTATAAGCCTTTCCATATGTTCTTTTATTATTATTATTATTCAAGCCCCACATGTCATAAAATGATTGATAATTATAGACTTCCTTGTTAATGAAGGATACCTAAGGTCTATTCCCTTTGGTTATTACTTTCATAGATTTGATGTTGTTTTTTTTGTTTGAGGAGAAATGAGGATGGGTTACTATAACCTATTACCCTTTAATATCTTTTCAATTTCTAGACCCATATTATATCTCCTCCCATTCAAATCCTTTTGTTAACTGATTGGATAAGTGGTATTTGGTGTTGCTATCTAATTACTTATTGGTGAAAAATTTGATGATTGGGATTGTTGAATATCCACAAAGGTATATCCTTCTTCTTCATATTTTAGTTTTTTTGCTACATCTTTTTGTTGGTCTTCTTGTTGACCCACCGCTTGATTTTAAACATTGTGTTGAATAGTTAAAGTTGGAGTTGAGGTTTTTATTATGTTTTTAATTTTCCATTACCTCTAGTTGGGTGCATTTTGAACCTTGAAATTCCTTTTATTGTTGAATCCTCGCCTACATGTTTGATGGTTGTGCACAAGGGATTAGTGGCATCAATTATATGTCCTTCATGTTCATAAGCGGTTTGGATCAATTAGGAATTGAATTCTTTCCTTGGTTGTACCTAAGGAGTTAATTTGTATGGTTCTTTCCATTGTCCATCCCTTTAGGGCCCTTGTTTGCATCCATTTCCACAACTTTCCTTTTTACCCCTCTTAACTTCTTGGGAGACTAAACCATAGCAATTGGTCAAGAGGCTTGTGAGTTGCATTTGATGGTTTTTACTAAATTTTCAACAACTTGAGATGGTTGAAATGCGATTGGGTCTTCACCTAGGGCAAAAGTTAGGTGCTCAACTTCAATTGTAGGTTGCAAGGTGAATTGGGGAATTGACACTATCTATTAAACATCCTCACTAATCTTTTTTTGTGCATCTTTCGCAATATCTTTAAACACTTTAGTCATTTCTTAATCTTCTTATTAGAGTTGGGCTTCAAAAGAATTGTGATTTTTTTTTTTAGGGCATATAAATTTATTTTGAACTCCAACTTGCTTAACAATCCATTCCTAAGGCCTCCTACCTTTTCAATTCTTTAAATGTATAATGTAAAACCTTTATTATTAATGTATGGGTTAGTTTGCTGATTTAGTGGTTGCGACAAATGCAAATGGCAATGGCCATGATCCCTTATTCTTTTAATTGTTTTCTTTCGTGTTTCATCAGTAATGACTTTAGACATTTTCCTTGCCTATATATGTTCATATTAACTGTTTCTAGTTGGCACAAAATTTACAATGGATTAGAAATTACTTTTAGTCTATATTCATTTTAGCTATATAGACATCAAGTCCCTTTATGTCAACTTGGGTGATCCATCCTTGTTCAAGGTTTATGGCAATGCAAAACCTTGGACCTTATTTGATTAATTGCATCGAATTTCAAAATCATGCTAATTTGCAACACAATCATGACTGCCAAAGATCTAACCTTTAACAATAACATTTGGAGATATATCCACATTGATATTCTCAAACTTGAATGATGGTTTGGGTTGAATGTAAAAACCTAGGTTTGGTATATTGCCATCTTTTAGTGAGTTTTATGTGGTGACAACATTAGCAATTGTTTGGTAATTAGTAAACTAGACCTAATGGTTAGATAAAGAAACTTCTTCTAGCATGCATCATGAATTAGATTTCACCTCCTAAGACCAAAAGGTTCAATCAAGAGATCCAATTTGTTATGTGGTAATCAATAATCTTACTTCCAATGAAACTTGTTATAACTATGTGCATTTAGTGGTAGGTGATTTTCGTGTGAACCATCATCAAGTCTAATCATTCCATTGAAATGCATTAACAATCTTGCAAAAGACCTTTGCAATTCTTGCTCAAACCTTCATGGAGCTTTTCCCCATTGTTATCTTCAACTAATACCTCCCCTCAACCTTTAAAGATACAATGCACCAAGGTAGTTAGTTAAATGCTCCAATGACATTGATCCTACATATATTTTTGTGACCCATTAGTTCACCATTAATGTGCAATATTTGTACCTATTGAAGTTCATATCCTTAAAAGGAGGGATAAATCCATAGGCCAAATTAATGTTTCTTTTTAAGGAATTTTTTAATGCAGCCTATGTAGCAATCGACTTGGAAGGTGTAGAGAAAGGGACCATTGTTCCTAGGAAGATTTAGCCAAATTTGGCTATAAGCCAAATACGAAGCACAAATTTGTTGTCATTCTTCTATATTTCCAGTAAATTACTGGATTTAAATATAGCAATTTGACGATTTTTTTCTTCCCATGCTTCTTGCAATTGAAACCCCATTTTCACAAAAAAATTTGAATTTTGCCTTTTTGCAAGATTTTGCCCATAAGAAAAAGGCTGAGGCCAATGTATTGCGTATTGTATGTAGTAAACAAGTGCAATGGGTTTAAATGCAAGACCATGTTTAATGTTGCAAAAGACAAGGTGCTAGGTTGAACAAAGTTTCATTCAATTTTTTTTAATGTATCCAATTTTATGATCAAACTTTCTACTTGAAATTGAGTTTGAACAAAAAGAAATATTATTTATGGTTTATGGGTCTTTGAGTGCAAGTAATAGGGGTTCCAAAATAATGGACAACATTTTACTGCTTAGTACGTCTTTCCATTAGGGTCTTTCCATGAGGGGGCTGGTATGAACTTTTTTGTCATACCATTACATTTTTGTACCAAATGATTATGAGCTCGGTGAGATGAAAAATGAATCAGTATCCCATTTGTCAAAATTTATCATCCCATTACATTTTTCATCTCACTGAGCTCATAGTCATCTCATGACTCTGAATTGACCAAATGCACTAGTTGTGACTCACCATAAGGTGACATTTTGTCACTTCAAAAAACAATTGAATTCTGTGTCTAACTAGAAGGTTCCTAGAAAGTAGTTGGACTGTCCATCTACTAGTATTCATTAATTATAAATATTTAGCCCATTGCATCTATGCAGTAGGAAGCAACTGTTGTAATAGGGCCCATGCCAATGGCTTTCCAAAGGCTGCTACGATCACAACTACAGTCTTGTGCTTTCAGGTTTCCTTCCCTTTTCTTCTCTGATATGTTTCTTGAGACTGGTGGGGGCTCTGAAACCGTAATTTGTTGTTCCTTTGCCCCTGTGTAACCACCCCTGGGTTTTTGTGCGTCGGCCTCCGACTTGGGTGCTCTCTCTCTCTCTCTCTTTGTTTTTGTTTTCCCCCTTTGTTGGGTGCTGGTGCTTTGTTTAATAAAGTTTGTCAGGGTTTCATCACTAGATTGTGTATCTAACTGTGATAACTGTAGCCCAATGGAAAGAGACCCTTATTTATCTTCCTGAATCGACTTTTTCAACTCTCAGCTTTCCCATAGACCGGATGGTGTAACCGCGTAGATTTGTCCGTAGTCTGTAGTCTAGAAGGTCTACAGCATTCTTGTCACTGCTGGAAATCCATTACGAGCAGTTTCCAATTCCATCCACTTAAAATGGGCTCAAAATTTCTCCCCCAAAACAACCACTGTCCGAGTGTTGGGGCAACGTCCTGTGTAGAAGTGCGTTATTCTGTTGTAGGGTTTGACTACTACTAGCCAAGTTTTAGCTTCAATAACGTATTGCATTGACTCTACTCAGTTCCCATAAGTAGGCTAATAGTAGAAATCCTCACTCAAGAGAGAATTTGTTGGGTTTTAAATGATGATAAATATGATCTGACTGCTGCTCCCTGTTTTTGATTGGCCAATCATAATGATCGGTAGAGGTGGTTTGCTATTAGTAGTTCCCACTTATATGCAGTCCCTATTTCACTTTTATCAGTGGGGACGTGAAAAATATTTTTGCAGGGTCACATACTGGTGGGGATTCTCTAAGGACAGAAAATAAGCTAAAGGAAATTTAACACGTTTTTTGATGGCTTGAAAGGGCAATCTAAAGGTTATCATCTAGAATCATGATATTTTGTGTCAATGGGTATGCCTCCCCCGCCCCCTCATGTTGATGCCATGCTTTTGAGTTTTGACCTACACCATTGTGGTAAGGGGTTTGACTACCTATGCATCCAATTTTCAATTTGATGGGTACCACTACCTCAAAAAATTTATTATCCATAAAATAATAATAATAAAATAATAAGGGATGTGTCACACTGTGGCCTTTCCATTTACATTAAAAATAATCTTAAGGCCGAAATAAATAATTGAAACTCAAATATTTCACCATGCAAAAACATAATCTTCAACCAAAATCCTTCAAGATATCATAACTCTATAATAACTAATCTCAAGTTTCAACACAAGCCAAAATATCATCTCTCAAAAATCCTCATACAAAAATAGAACCTATTATTATTACCTAGGGGCCAAAATCCCTTAAAGCTACTATACTCTATATAACGAAGCTAAACACAATATCCAAGGCAAGGCGAATAAAAATATATTGTTATTAGTGTCAAACAAGCAGTCAGTGAGACTACTGAGTCCATAACAGTGCAATCAACAAGGATTACTAAAAAAACGCCAAAAGGATGTTTCTCACCCCCTCAGCGGCCAGCCAGAGTTGGCTCTAAAAGTCAACAAGGCAGGCTGAAAAGTCATCCATCCTTCCATCAAGCTTGACAGACAGAGGGAATCCTGCTTTTGAAAAATTCAATAGGGAAAATTAGAATTGCTGAAATAGTGTTTCAATTTCACGAGTTGGATATTTCAATGAAATAATTTCATTTTTTTCTTTTCAGTACACACTCGTGTGTGTTGAAATATATATATATATATATACATTGGGCTATTTTTCAACCAACTTATTCTATCCCTTTTTTTCTTTTAAAATACTAGAAATATGAACCCTAATGGAGGGCTATAATCTTTATAGAGTGAAGAAAGAGCCACTTTCCCCAATCACACTTATTAATTGACAAATTATTTGATTATTGGCTAAAACATATCAATAGAAAGAAGTGTATTTTTTCCAAAAAAATTTCTAATTGGGGAAATTTTTGTGTTTCTAGTGTAAATTTGATTAATTTTGCTATTTTTTGGGAAATTTTCGCCAAATTTTTATATCATAAAATTGAAAAGAAAGAAACAAAAACCTGACCTGGAATGTTTTCTTTTTTTAGTATAAATTCGACTGATTTTTCCATTTTGTTGGAAATTTTCGTCAAGGTCGAAAAAGAAAGATTTATTTTTTTCCTCCCTGATATTCGAAAGTCTCTTTTTTAAAAATTTGCTTTTCCTTCTTTTCTTTTCTGTATTTTCTTTCTCTTTTTCTTTCCGATATCTAACTCGAGGTCTAACCCAGGGCGAAAGTGAAGTGCACGAGACACGACACAACGGCGACCTTCTTTTCCCCCTCGGGACGCGCTTCCCCGCCCTGCGCGTTTTTCTCTTCCGCTCTGCTTGTTGTGGGAGCGAGCTCCAAGCGAGAGCTTGAATCTTGCTCGGGGAAAATTCCCGGTATCGTAAGCCGTGTCAGGCGTCGCCCTTATACTTGCAGAGCAGGCTGGAATTCGCAAGAAAGCGGAGGAGTTTTCTTCTGTTTGCGTCCAGGATGTGATGGATGATACACAGGAAGCGAATTAAAACCCTCACGAGCTTGCGTTGAGGTTCTGGCGCGCGTGTTTAGCTCTTTGAAGAGAACTTGACTCCGTTCTCTTTGGATTTTCTTCGGGGGAATTTTTCTCGTTTTGTTCTTGTTCTCGTTCTTCTTCTTGTGTGGCTACGTGCGGTGTGGCGCCATGAATGATCTATTGTCGGAGACTTTATCGGCCAGGAAGGCGGGGAGTCCCCATGATGACGATTTGGAGACGGGGCCTAGTGTGCAGATGACAAGCGTGGGAGGAGATAAAGACTTGACTCGGTTTTTTGCCGATATTGAGAAGATCAAGACGCAGATGGAGAGCATCAGAGAATTGCTCGCGAAGCTCCAAGAAGCGAATGAGGAGAGCAAGGGTGTACACCGGGCGCAGGCGATGAAAGCTCTGCGGGACCGCATGGATGCTGATATTGCGCAAGTGACGAAGATTGCGCGGACAATCAAAAGCGAGCTTGAACAGCTTGACAATGGCAATATCGCAAGCCGGCGTGTGAAAGGATGTGAGGAGGGAACGCCGACGGACCGCACTCGCACCACTATTACAAACAATCAACGGAAGAAGCTGAAGGATCTGATGGGAGAATTCCAAGCACTGCGAGAAAGGATGGTGGGAGAGTACAAGGAAACCATTGAGCGCAGGTTTGCCATCACCAGAACTCCCTCCTCTTTGCTGTGGACGAAATTTATTTTCACCTTTCCAATTGTGCCATCGATTCCCTCCTTTCATCTCCCATGCAAAATTCTCCCTCATTATGGCCGTCTCAGTGTCCCTGAACTTCCGTTGCAAGCCTCTGATAATTGTGGAGATTACCTGACTGTCAATTCCTCTCCCCGAGCCTCATTCGGTTTACCTCCAGGCCAGTTTGATCGGCTCTCCACATCTTGAAGATGTTGTTCAGAAAGAGAAAAATCCTGGGAACAAGGTTCAACTAGGGTTTGAAAGTGGTAGGTAAGGGCCATGGACCAAAATCAGGTGCCTGCTTGAGGCGGCAGCCGAGGGCAGCGCTGAATTCTGGTCACGCCCCCATCCGAGGGCGGCACCAAATTCTCGTAAGGCCCTCATCCAAGGGTCTTACCATGCGTAATGACCTGCACATGCACGGGAAAAAACTGCGGGCCCTTGGGAAATGTGGAAGAGATGATCTTCCGTGTCTGGAGGGAATCTCTTAGGGATTTAAGGCGCCCTCCCATACACCGGGAAATCTGTGCTAGGTCATTACGTGGTAGGTAATCGGGGGCCTTACCAGAATAAGGCACCTGCTTGAGGCCAAGGGCAGCGCTGAATTCTGGTAACACCCCCGTCCAAGGGCCCTACCGTGCATAATGACCTGTGACACACACTAAGAAAAAAACCGGTGGGCCCTTACAAAATGTGTAAGAGCCCACCCAGAAACGTAAGATAATCTCCCATGTCAGGAGGGAATGTTATGGATTTTAGACACTCTCCCAACACACTGGGAAATCTCTGAAAGGCCATTCATTACATGTAGCTGGATCTTGTGTGCACGTCATGACCCAGAATTGTTCATGAAAATGCTCTTTTAGATTAAGGAATTTTCTTTACTACACACTCTCTTGGGTCTATTTGTAATTTGCTTCCCTGATGTGGCAATTCTGAAGCAATCGCATAGAAATGCTTGCCTGAGTAGTTTGACAGCCAGATTCATTAAGTAGTGCATCCATTGTGTCATGTCACAGGTACTATACAGTCACTGGTAAACAAGCAGATGAGGAGACGATAGACCACATAATTGAGACCGGAGAGAGTGAGACCTTCTTGCAAAAGGCTATCCAGGAACAAGGGCGTGGGCAGATCATTGAAACAATCAGAGAGATTCAGGAAAGGCACGACTCAGTTAAGGAAATTGAGAAGAGTTTGCTAGAGCTTCACCAGATCTTCATGGACATCGCAGTGTTGGTTGAGGCCCAGGGTGAGCAATTGAACAATATTGAAGCACAGGTCAACAGTGCTGCTAATTATGTTGAAACAGGGACCACTCAACTGACGATTGCCAAAAGACATCAAAGAAATGCTCGCAAATGGACATTGTGTGCCATCATCTTGCTGATAATTCTTATTCTCATCATTGTCTTGCCTATCCTGAAAAGTACTGGTGTAATCTAAGAACATTCACTCTGGACTATGTGAGTTATGTATCCAACCCTTTCCACTGCTTTGGAGATCATCTTCTGTACCAAGAAGATTAGGATTTTTCTTGCGTAAAGAGCCACAGTCAACTATGAGTTCTCTGTCATCTTCTTTTTAGGACTCCTGTCTATTAATCTCAGCATTTGTTCTAGTTTGTACTAGGGACTGCTCAATCGTGATTGCAAAAAGCATAGGCATTTCCAGTATCTGTAATAAGACTAGTCAAGTATTAACCTGCAAGGTTACATGCATTGCCTCTTTCTTACTGATCCCTATGTGCAACTGAGGTGTTGCCTCAATGTATAAATTCAAAGAATGCATAAAGATTTGGTGAAATATCAAATTCCATGTACACTTGTGCTTTTTCTTTTTGTGGGTCTTCTGAATGTCTATCTCTTTTCTTATGCAAGACTTGGTGCATGAGTAAGATGCTCGTTCGTTCAATGCTGTGGTTTTTGGGCACAGACAATAAGAGCATCAAAGTAATTACTGTGAGAAGCTTCTGGATGTGGGATGCCAAAGGTAAGTTAATTGTTTTAGGCAATGAGTTTCAGTCGTGACTGTTTTTCAACCCAACAAGGCAGTTTAATCACATCATGTGAGTCATGGTTTCTCTGCAAATATCTCACAAAATGTCAATGCACAGTATTGTCTGTCCATGTGCCATGCCGGGATTTTCTGCAACCAACACAAACTTGCCAGTACCCCTCCCCCACCATGTCCAGGGCAATCAGAGCAAGAGGTGTGATTTTGCTTATCATTTTACCACAAGCTGATGCTAATTCATGCTTTGTCAGATTTTGCACACTTACTGCTTGTGCAGTCTGATTTTTACTGTTGCACTTCACTGGCCACAAATGAACCCCGCACCAAACGCGCAGCTACTTTCAGGAAATTCTTGAACTGTTGTTATGCAGGTGTTATGGAGAACGACGATGAACTGCTAAAGATTTAGATATGACTAACAGTTTTAGCCATTTCTGCAGAAAGCAGAAAACATTGGTTGCCAGCCTCTCTGCACGGAAAAGGCTTTTTATTTGAGGACAACACAAATCAACACTTTATGTAAATGTGATTGTCTCCATATTGTAGAGCAGGACTCCCCACTCCTTTGACATGCCACAGTTGCAGACAACACTGTAGAGTGGAAAGCAGTAAAAACTGTAGTGCGGGTTGGCAACTTCTCCAACAATTTCCCTAGTTGTGTATAGTGTATACCTACGTGCGTGGGGGCAGAGATGTGGTGGACATGTGGAGATTGCACCTGAGCATGGCTCACATCATCATCCATCACCTCTATAGTGGAGAAAGTGACTCCTTTATTCCAGAGAATTAGGGAGAACACTAGTCACAGCCTAACAGGTACCTTGTTTATGGATCTTGTGAAGTGATGATGGGCACAGAGAATCAGTGGGATGGACAGCTGCAATTTTCATCTATCCTGTAACAGCATGAATAAAGGCCAGGAGGATTCTCAATTCAGTGGAAGAACACACCAAGATCTTCAAAACTTATGTTTCCTTCTTGTAAGTTGTAACCAGTGTGGGGGTGTTGCCCTACATTCTTGTCAGATTCGACATAAATTAATTCAAAAATGAGATGTTGAAATATTTCAGAAATTCCAATGGAAAAGTTGTTGAAATTGTAAACAGATTTCCAAATCATATTAGAGAAATCCTAAAATTCACCCTCTCTTCACCGTGTCTTTGGGCCTCCTTTCACCCCCTAACCCCTCTTTCGGTGCTATCCATCTTTCAGTGCTATGAGTAAAGTAAGGAATTTTTATTAAAACTGGATAAGAAATGCTGAAACCCAGCATGTAATGCACTAGGTTCGAGAGGAATCATAATAGCTGTACAGGTAGGAGCAGTGAAAATATATGTAGCAGCAGTGGAGGCGCTCAGGCAAAAAGAAAGACAGGGTGAAACTCAGAAAACCATCAAAATTCATGGTTTCCTGAGTTTCACCTCCCCTTCAACGCTACTGTTCTTTTTGGAAGGTTTTTTTTGAGTCTCGCCCTGTTTATGACCAAACTCAGTGTACTGGTGCTGTCTTTTCCTGACTTTACAGATAACTCTATTGTCTATTAATTTTGTGAAAGTTCATTGTATTATTTTACACTTGTTCTTTTAGTGTTGACTTAAAAATAGGATACACTCATTCATTTCCCCTTTCGCCTTTTCATAGCTGGAACTTTAAATTTTATCACTATTTAATTTGGATTGTGTCGTATGTACTATGCAAAGGGCCAGGTAGGGTTCTAACTGGTTTTCACCGGGGCGTAACTAATCTGAAGCATAGCTGACATGCTCATCCATGACTCACATCCCCAGTAGACCTGGCAGAATGAAAACAGAACCAGCAATTGTTCGCCTATCCCACATAGGAAAAACCTTATAGAAAGACACCAAAATAATTGCTGGAATTTAGTTGAACCCAAAGTGACAAAAATTTATGTGTTGAAACCAAAAATACTCATATTTTGAGATGATGAATGCTCCCATGGCCTACAATTAATTTAATTCTGGATCTGGACCTGGAACAGGGTTCCCAGTTCTATTCATCTGTGGAACTGGAACTGATATCTTTTTTTAAAAAGAAGTTTTTGAAAACAAAAAAACTAGAACTAAGGGGTAACCAGAGGTCAACCAAAAGTTAATCACCAATTCCATTTTGGGTTACCGGGGACCGGGTCTAATTTTCAGAGCCAGGACCAAAAACAGAAATGTTTTTTATTTTGAAGAACTCGATCTAAAACCAGATTCCTGGTTTTGTTTACATGTGGAACCAGAACCGTTATAAATTTCTTTTTAGAACCAGGAGCAGAGGTTCTTAACTACTGCCCAACAGGCTGGAGTGAACCAGCAGCCACCAGTGCACCAGTTCAGGATGAGGCTGTTCAAGCTGTTTTGTGGATGAACCAAAAACACATCCTCTTCCCCTGCCCGGGGATTTTTCAGCCCCCTTCTTTGCCCCAAACTTGTCCCCTCCTACCTACTTCCCCCCCCCCTTTGCCTCCCTCCTACCTCCCTCAACTCATTTCCCGCTCACTCCATCTCCTGAGCTCAAGAGAACTCCCGAGCTTGAGTAGCAGAGAGCTTCGAAAAGACGTGAGACACAAGGCTTGAGGAAGGTGAAGAGCTCAATGTTGAAGGAATGTGGAGAGGAGAAAGCAAGAGGAGCGCTTCATCCCAAATGTAGAAGTAAGCTCCTTCCCTTGTCTACATTCTTTTTTTTTTTTT
>Ga0209208_10010745_pt1 | contig 11824 bp, 8 predicted proteins | sample S1TSphfallax_3_FD_187694 | JGI IMG/M metagenome (GOLD analysis project Ga0209208, IMG submission 187694) | Host-associated microbial communities from peat moss isolated from Minnesota, USA - S1T2_Fd - Sphagnum fallax MG (SPAdes) (version 2) | ecosystem: Host-associated > Plants > Peat moss >...
AGAGGAGCCTCATCCTCCAGAGACTTTGGCTGCCGCCAATTCAGCGGCATACCCGTACACCGCCCGGAAATCATCCGGCTCGAGCTGGGGGTAGTCGGCGAGTATCTGATCCTGGGAGGCGCCGCTGGAAAGCCATTCCAGAAGTTCTTGAACGGTGATCCGGTGGCCGCGAATGCATGGCTTGCCGAACCGCACGTTTGGATCGATGGTGATTCGCTCCAGGGTGGACAGGTGGATTGTCGCCATTGGGCTTTCCTATGGCTATTGTACGCGCAACCTGCGCGACACCCTGGCCGCCACCCCTGCCCACCCGCCTCGCACGCTATTCTGGCAGTAGCATGGCTTTGGGCATCGCGGCCGCGGTTTTCAGCTTTTTGCTGCTGCAAACGCAGGCAACCACTTCGACATCAGACAATAAACCTGCTTCGGGCGCTGACGCGCCGGAGACGCCACCGCCGCTGACTTGTCCGGCGGGGACGCCGATTGGGCCGGTGGATTTGGAAGTGCGGTCGCTGAAGAGCGCGGACCCGCTGCCGTTTCAGACCATTATTCACCTGAGCGAGGGCGACACGCTGCTGTATAAGCCGATTCTGAAGGGCAAGGAGAAGCGGATTGGCGAGGTGGCGCTGGTGATGGTTCCGGTGAAGCACTCGGGGCAGGAGCCGATGCTGATTGTGAGCGATCCGAAACCGGCGGGCAAGGCGGAGGAATGGTCGATTCCGCAGACGGTGACGCTGGCGGCGTTTGTTTATGGGCCGGGCGGGCTGAGCAAGAAGAAGGTGCAGGGGTTTCTTTCGCAGGACGATCAACTGGTGGCGCAACTGGCGGATTATGCGGAAAAGACTTCGCAGACCGAGGCGCTGCTGTCAGCGCTGGCTGACAATTCGTCGTCGGCTGGGATGAACGCGGCGCTGAGCGGTTTCGCTTCGCAATATGGGCTGTCGGTGCAGATTGACCGCACTGCGCCGCCGGCTGTGCAGGCGCAGACTTTGTTTGCCAATTTGAATCCGCAACTGGCGACGTATAATCCGCTGGCGAGCAACACGGGCGAGCGGGTGGGGCAGACGGCGAGCCTGGCGACGGCTGCGGCCACTTTGTTTTTCGGCAGCCCGATTGGGCTGGCGGCGGGCGGAACGGCGATGCTGCTGGACCTGCGGTATATCGCGTTTCCCGGCACGGTTTTCCGGTCTTCGTTTGCGCAGCCTATTCCGTCGGCAAAAGCGGGAGTGAACTTGTGCGGACAGCGGGGGGCACTGCCGGCGCACACGCGGGCGGCTTATATTTGGGCCACGCGCATTCCGAATGCCCCGACGCCGGCCATCACTATTAAGGAAGCCAACTATATTCCGGAAACGCTCAAGACTGCTGTGCCGGTGGAGGTTCCGGACCAGGCGTGGAAGTATCTGCAGCGGGCGCGCGACTGGTCGCTGGTCAGCGACAAGGGGGTCAAGACAAAGATCGGCGTGGTGAAGATTGGCAACCAGCACGCGCTTGAGATCGACCTGAATAAAGCCAAAATCGCGCCTGGCGATTACAAGCTGGAGGGCTACTGGGATTGGAGCGACTTTTCGGCCAGCGGCGTTGTTCACGTGCGGCCGTTGAGCGATTTCAAGAATGCCAAGCTGCTGGCCGCGTCGCAGGACAACCTGCTGGCGCACAGCGGGAAAGTGGCGGTGACGCTGTCGGGCGACGATTTTGAATTTGCCAACAAAGTGGAGCTGAAGAAGCTGGGCGACGAATTCGCGGTGGCCGAGCCGCTGCGCTTCATTTTGCCGGTGGGCGCGCACAAAGGGCCGCAAGACCGGATGGATGTGCAGATTGACACCGGGAGCCTGGATCCGGGCAAGTATCAACTGCTGATTTCGCAGGATGATTCCAAGGCCAAGCCGGTGACGATTGCGGTGCTGCCGAATTTGCCGAAAATTGAGAATTTGCCGGTGCTGCTGAACCAGGGCGTGGCGACGCAGCATTTTGTTTTGAAGGGCGAGCGGCTGCAACTGATCTCGAAACTGGAATCGCCGATTGCCGATTTCCAGCTTGCGGACACCTCGCCGTCGGGGACGGAGCGAAGCCTGGTGGTGAGCTTAAAAGGCGACGCGAAAAGCGGGACAAGCGATCCGATCACGGCTTATCTGAGCGACCGCACTGAACCGTGGAAGCTGCCGGACGGCGTGCAAATCACGGGACCGCTGCCGGCGATTGCCAGCAGCAAATTATCGCTGCCCACCGGGCTGCAAATTGCCCTGCTGCCGGATGAATTTCCGGCGGGCTACATGCTGACCTCGCTGCTGGACGTGAAAAATATTCGGCCCAAGAGCGTGCTGCGCCTGTCGTGCCTGGAAGGCGTGGGCGCGCATCCGACGCTGACGCTGGGCGAGCAAAACGCGAAATCGAGCCTGCAGCAGCTTTCGCCCGATCAGCTCTTTCTGTCTTATGACACCAGCGATTTTCCGGCTGGCTGCACGCTGGAAGGGCAAATTGACAATGGGCAGGACGGAAAATCGCAGCCGGTGGAGCTGGCGCATTTGCGGCGATTGCCGTCGATCACCAGCTTTACGGCTCAGCCGTCTTCGGCGGCGGCGGCTCCGGGGTCGCTGCGCAGCTATGAGCTGCGCGGAATGAACCTGGAAATGCTGGAAGAAGTGGGCTGGGATGCGGTGCTGGGGCAGCCTGTTCCGGGGTTGCCGACGCCGATCCAGGGGCAGGGGCAGTTGCAATCGCTGATTGTCAGCCTGCCTGATCCGCCGAATCCGAAAGCGACACTTTACATCTGGCTGCACGGAGAAACAGCGGGACGGGCCACCACCATTACATTGATGGCCAACACGCCCGCCGCTCCGGCCGCCAATCCTGCGCTGAAGTAGGCGCAATTGGTTTATAGTTGAGGACAATTGAGCAATCTGCCCAACGCGCTGACGCTTTCCCGGATCTTCCTGGTTCCGCTGTTTATTGCCGCGCTTGTGCAGCATAATTTCCAGATTAGCTGGGATGGCCGCGTGCTGGTGGCCAACGATTTTTTGGCGCTGATTATTTTTCTGGCGTGCGCGTTTACCGACCTGCTGGACGGATATCTGGCGCGGCGCTGGAAACAGGTGACGACGGTGGGCACGCTGCTGGACCCGATTGCCGACAAGCTGCTGATTTCGGCCGCTTTGGTTTCGCTGGTGGAAATGCGGCTGCTGCCGGGGTGGATGGTGATTTTGATCATCAGCCGGGAATTTGCCGTCACGGGGCTGCGCGGCATTGCGGCCGCCGAAGGATACACGATTAAGGCGGGCGACGTCGGCAAATGGAAGATGGTTTTTCAGGTGATTGGCGTGGCGCTGGTGATGATGTCGATCCGGTGGCCGGAGCTGCGGCCGTATGCCATGACGGCGATGTGGGCGGTGGTGATTTTTGGGGTGTGGTCGGCGGCAGATTATTTGCGGCGGTTTTGGCGGAAGGTGGATGACAGCATTAAGCTGCGGCGGCGGAATGAATTGCTGCTGATGGAACGGGCGAAGCGGCGGATGGAGCGCGCGGAGCGGATTGAGCAGAAGAAAGAGAGAAGGGCTGCGGCCGAGTTAAGCCGAGCGGGAGCTCGGCTTGCGGACCGGGAAGTCCGCCCCACTACCAAGCAGAATTAGCCGCCGATGTGGTTGACGGGGCGCAACTCGGCTCCGTCGGCGGGCTGAATTTCGTAGCCGGTTTTGGAAAAGATGACGGTGCGGGTTTTGCCGCGCGGGCCGATGGTGCCAATTGCCTTGCCGTTGAAAACGATGCTGACGCCGCCGGCGTTGCCGGTTCTGAGGCGGGCGCTGTCCTGGCCTTCCAGGATCTTGGTTTCTGCGGGCTCTAAAATGCCGGTGTAAGCTGGCTTACCGTCGGCGCTGACGCTGAGCCAGGTGCGTTCGGTGGCGGCCAGTTCCAGATGAATTTTTTCAGGAACCACGTCAGGAACATCGACCACGGAGGTATCGGCGTCGGAAACTTGGGGAATAGGCGGCGGCTCTGGGACGGGCGCGGGAGCTGGTTTTGTCTTATTGGAAAAAAGCGAACTCACGACCGTGTATTGCAGAAGAGAGGGCTTATAGGTTTTTAGATAAGTAAAGCCGCCGGAGCCCAGGGCGACAATTCCGAGCAGAATGGCGGTGGGCATGACCCAGCTCCAATCGCGCTTGACGCGCGCCTGAATGGGGGCTGGACGCCGCACAATCTGGTGCTCACCCTGGCCTGGCAGATCGGGCTGGCGCATGATGCCGGCCAGCGATTCCACGCCGGAAGCGAGGGTGCCAAATTCCAGGCCCACGGCTTCGGCATATTGGCGCACGAAACTGCGATAGAAAAACGGCGAGCTGATATTCCTTACCTCGTCGGTTTCAATGGCGACCAGGTTCTTGGAATTAATCCGCGTGCGCTGATTTATATCGTCAAGGGAATATCCCTTTTTCTCGCGCGCTTGTCTTAATCTGGTTCCTACGGAGTGCATCAGTTTTTGGCTTCTGACGGGCCTTCCTTATTCTGTAAAGCTATAATACTACGGTACTTCGAAGCAAGCTGTTCTCTCACCTAGACACTGGAATAGTTGGTGCTATTCGACGGCAATGGTACTTTTTCCTGCTTATGCTTAAACTCCACCAGAACAACTTCTCGCGACTAATGTGTGAAGCTCTACTTATAATTTCGATCATTAGCGCAGGAATCTTTAGCCCTTTTCGCGCGATTGCCTCCCCTGCCATAGTACCGGTTTACAGTGGTTCTATTGCGATGGCCGACACGCGGCGGGCGGTGGCGTTTGGCGAACGACCGTCCGGATCTGCTGCAAACACAAGACTTCGCGACTGGATTGTGGCGCAGCTTAAGCCGCTGGGCGGGCAATTGACGATGGATTCGTTTGTTGGCCAAACCCCGACGGGTCCAGTACGCATGGCTAACGTGGTACTCAAGTTTTCCGGTTCCAGCGGGCGCGCCATTGCGGTCACTGGCCATTTCGACACCAAGAAAATTCCGATGGTTCACTTTCTGGGGGCGAACGATGGCGGCTCTTCCACTGGATTTCTGCTGGAATTCGCGCGCGTGGCGGCAAAAATGTCGCATCACGATGACCTATATATAGTGTTTTTTGATGGGGAAGAAGCGGTGGGGGAATGGACGGACCGAGACAGCGTGTACGGGAGCAGGCACCTGGCGGCGAAATGGGCGAGTGACGGCACCCTGGCGCGCTTGAAAGCGCTGATCAATATAGACATGATTGGCGACAAAGAGCTGGACATTATGAACGACGGGAATTCCAACGCCGGGCTGGTGCAGTTGATGCTGGCGGTGGCCGACAAGCTGGGTGACGGCAAATACTTCCTGCGCGAGCGGCAGGGCATTGACGACGACCACATTCCGTTTGCGCAATCGGGCGTTAATGTGCTGGATATTATTGACTTCAATTACGGGCCGAATAACGCTTATTGGCACACGGCCCAGGACACGGATGACAAGCTGAGCGAACACAGTTTTCAGGTGGTGGGCGATGTGGTGGTCGGGATGGTTCGCGAATTGGATCGCTAGACGATGTCCGCCGCGCAGATGAAGATCACGGGGCTGAAACTGCACTCGATCGCCATTGCCGATCCGCCGCTGCGCAGTTCTTATGGGCTGCATGCGCCGTGGGCGCTGCGCACGGTTGTTGAGCTCAAAACGGATTCGGGGATTACGGGGTGGGCGGAGACGTATGGCGGGGACGGACCGAGAGCGGCGCTGGAGGCGGCGAGGCCGCTTTTGCTGGGCCGCGATCCGTTCCAGTTGCAGCAACTCCATGCCCGGCTGGCACCGATAGCTAAGCCGGCAAACGCTGACACTTCGCAGACTTGGCTGGTGCCGGGCGAAAACCCGCTGGACCAGGCGAACCGAACGTTTGCGGCGCTGGAGATTGCCTGCCTTGATGTTATCGGCAAAGCCGTGGGGAAGCCTGTGTGCGATCTGCTGGGAGGGCGGGCGCGCGACCGGGTGGCGTTTTCGGCGTACCTGTTTTACAAGCATGGCGGGGGTGGCGGCGATTCCGGCTATCGGGATGAATATGGCGAAGTGCTGACGGCGGACGCGGCCGTGCGCGAATGCCGCCAGATGATTGCGCAATATGGGTTTCAGGAGATTAAGCTGAAGGCCGGGGTCTTGCCGCCTGATGCCGAGATTGAAACGATTCAGGCTTTGCGCGCTGAATTCGGACCTGGCGTTCCGCTGCGCATTGATCCGAACTGCGCGTGGTCAGTGGAGACATCGGTGCGGGTGGGCGAGCGGCTTCGGGAGGAACTTTCAAACGGGGGCTATCTGGAGGATCCGTGCCCGGAACTGGAAGGGATGTCGGAAGTGCGACGCCGATTGGTGGCTGAAGGCATTGAAACTCCGCTGGCCAGCAATGTCGCGGTGACGAATTTTCAGGATGTGCCGAAGGCGAAGGCGCTGGATGCGGTGCAGATTGTGCTTTCCGACCCGCATTATTGGGGCGGGCTGCGGCAGGTGCAGTCGCTGGCGCATTTTTGCGAAATGCTGGGGATGGGATTGTCGATGCATTCCAACAGCCACCTGGGCATCAGCCTGATGGCGATGGCGCATGTGGCGGCCGCTTCGCCTAATCTGACTTATGCTTGCGACACGCACTATCCCTGGCAGACGGAGCAGGATGAAGTTGTGGCGGGCGGGCGGATTCAGTTCGAGAAGGGTTGCGTGGTTATTCCGGAGAAGCCGGGGCTTGGCGTTGAAGTTGATTACGACCAGTTGGCGCGGGGATGTGAGCGGTACGAAAAGATCAGTTTTCGGAAGCGGGATGATGAGGCGGAAATGCGGCGGCATGTGGACGCGGAGTGGAAAAGGGTTTTGCCGCGCTGGTAATAGCGCGCTGGTAATGACTAAGAGCGCCGCCTCATTGCGAGTTTGTCAGGTTGTACTTCATGATTCGGCCGTGCGGGCCGGTGCGGTCGCGTTCGAGGGTGTAGATGTCGCTATGGGGGCCGTCGGCGGGGATGGCGGCGATGAGGGCACGGTCTTGGTCATCGAGGTGAAGTTCGCCGATTTGCAGATGCGCCGCTAAGTGGGCGGTGCTGGTTGCGCCGACGATGGCGGCGGTGACGCCGGGGCGGTCGAGAATGGCGCGGGTGGCGACGGTGGCGATGTCGGTGCTGTGTTTTTTTGCGATTTGGTGGAGCGCGGCCAGAAGGGACTGGAAGCGGGCCCAGCCGCCGAATTCGTCGATGATGAGCTTGTATTTGACCAGCGACCGGTTGGCGGGCGGCTCGGCTGGCTCGGGCTGGTGCAGCCAGCGCTCGGAGAGCCAGCCGCCCGCCACGGTTCCGTAGCAGAGCAGCGCGATTTTTTGCGACTGGCAGTATTCGGCCATGAGCCTTTCCGCGCGCTTGTCCAGCAGGGAATATTGCAACTGATGCGAGGCGATGCGGACGCCGGCGCTGCGCATTTCCAGAAGCTTGGGCGTGCTGAAATTGGTGAGGCCCAGGCGCGCGATTTTGCCGGCTTTTTGCAGCCGCTGGAGTTCGAGCGCGGTTTCCACGTAGCGCGGGACGTGGTAATCCCACCAGTGAAATTGCACGGCATCGAGCTGCTCAACACCCAGGCGCGCGAGGGAGCGGTCAATGACGGTTTCGACATATTGGCGGTCGACGATGGGCAGGTCTTGGAGGTCGGGCACGAATTTGGTGAAGACCTGGGTGCGTTTGGCGTGGTCGGGGTATTGGCGGCGAAAGTCGCCGATTAATTGCTCGACGCCGGTGTAAATGTTGGCGCAATCAAAGGTGGTGATGCCGGCTTCGACGAAGGCGGCCATGTCGCGCAGGGCGGCGGCGGGATCAATGGGGCCGTGGCCGCCGGCCAGGTGCCAGCCGCCTTTGATGATGCGGGAAATTTCGAAGCCGTCGGCCAGAGTGGTGCGCGGGATCATGGGGTTGCGGTCACGTCGGATCTTTCAAAATGGCGCAGGCCGGTGCGCGTGATGCGGAAGCGCGTGGGGCAGTTGGGGTCGGGGCAGGCGACTTCGGCGTCGGTGGTCATCCAGTCGTTTGGATGAGTGACGCGCTGCTTGGCGGGCAGCAACGGCAGCAGGGCGGCGAGCGAGTAAATGGAGAAGCCCTGGCCGGGCGGGAGGATGAGCATTTCGCCATGGAGATCGAAAAAGTCGCCGATTTTTGCGCCGCAGTAAATCGCCTTGCCGGGCGGACCAACGACTTCGACACGCAGGTCGTATAAGTCGAAGCCGGGCATGTTAGGCCTTTAGCTCTTCGCGGATTTCGGCGGCGGCTTTGCGGGCTTGCTCCACGGCTCCGATGGGGAAGCTGATGGCGCCCACTTTGGGATGGCCGCCGCCGCCGTAGCGCTCGCAAATGGTGGCGAGATTGTGGCGCAGCGGCTCCTTCACCCAGGGGTTGGAGCCGACCGAAACTTTGGTGCGGAAGGTGGAGGTGGACACCGAGACTGTGTAAGTGGATTCGGGGAACAAGTAATAAGGAATGAACTTGTTGTAACCTTCAATGCCGTCACTTACTAAGTCGAAAAAGACAACTCCGCCGTCGCAGGAGCCTTGGCGGCGGATGACGTCGATGTTGCGAATGTGGCGGGCGTGGAGAATTTTGTATTCGGCCTGAATATCGGGCTGGGCGATGATTTCGGCGAGCGTTTGATGCTGCATCAACTGAATGACCTGGCGCACGAGATTGCCGCCCGCCGAGCCTTCAATCACCAGGGTCAGTTTCATGGCGGGGGCCTGCATTTCGACGGCCTCCTGGGCGCTGGCGTACAGTGCGCCGTCGACGATGTCGGCCCAGGTGACGAGATCGTCCAGGTCGGGCGCTGAGAAGCCGAATTTGTCGGCCACGACGGCGGAAATGAACTTGGTGCAGGAGCGGTAGCTGGGGTCCAAAAACTTCTGGCCCGACGAATCATGGCGGAAATGTTCGGCGTCGCTGGGGCTTAAGAACGCGCTTTGATGATGATCAAACCACCAAGTCACGTTAGGATGGGTAGCGTACTTAAAATCGACAATTGCATTCACGTCGCCGTCAAAAAGCGAGTCCTCAAAAAGCTGGTCGGCGCGGTGAGCCAGGCCGGTGTAGGAAAATTCAGCGGAGGGCGGCAGGCGGCTTTTCAGAAATCGTGAGATGTAAGCGGCCGAGGCTGCGCCGTCGAAACAATGATCGTGATAGAGGACCCGGACCTTCATCTGAAAAGTTTGCACTCCGAAAACCTTTTAGATTGCCTGACGGGGAGACGAAATGCAAGTTATAAGCGATAATAATGTTCTGATTCCGCTTTTTTAATTGCGCCGCTGAGGAAACACATCTGGAAATGCTGAAAACAAAAGAAGAACGTCAAATGGACCTGAACCCACAGGAAACCTCGGAATGGCTGGAGGCACTCGACCAGGTGCTGGATGAAGCCGGTCCGGATCGTGCCGCCTATTTGCTGGACACGCTCCTGCAGCGCGCGTCGAATTCGGGCGTATCGGTTCCTTCAAAGATCAATACGCCTTACATGAACACAATTCCGGTGCATGAGGAATCGCCGTATCCGGGCGACCGCGCGCTGGAGCGGAGGATCAAGAGCATCATTCGCTGGAATGCGGCGGCGATGGTGGTGCGGGCGAACAAATACGACGCCAATATTGGCGGCCACATCTCGACGTTTGCGTCGCTGGCGGCCATCACAGAAGTGGCGTTCAATCATTTTTTCCGGGGCAGCTATGACGGGCAGCCGGGCGACCTGGTTTACTTTCAGGGCCACGCTTCGCCGGGCGTTTATGCGCGCGCGTTTCTGGAAGGGCGGCTGACGCAGGATCACCTGATGAATTTCCGGCACGAACTGCGCGACAAGCCGGGCTTGTCTTCGTATCCGCACCCGTGGCTGATGCCGGATTTCTGGCAGTTTCCGACAGTTTCGATGGGACTTGGGCCGATTAACGCGATTTACCAGGCGCGCTTTCAGCGCTATCTGGAGAACCGCGGGCTGCTGGAACCGACGGGCCGAAGGGTGTATGCGTTTTGCGGCGACGGCGAAATGGACGAGCCGGAATCGACGGGCGCTTTGCACATTGCGGCGCGCGAGAAGCTGGACAACCTGTGTTTCGTCGTCAACTGCAATTTGCAGCGGCTGGACGGCCCGGTGCGCGGCAATGGCAGCGTGATTCGCGAACTGGAAGGCGTTTTCCGCGGATCGGGCTGGAACGTGATCAAGGTGATGTGGGGCAGCGACTGGGATGAACTGTTCGCGCGCGACACAACGGGCCTGCTGCTGAAGCGCATGGAAGAATGCGTGGACGGCGAATACCAGAATTTCAAGGCGCGCGGCGGCGCGTATGTGCGCAAGGAATTTTTCGGCAAGTATCCAGAGCTTTTGAAGCTGGTGGAAGACAAGACGGACGAACAATTGGGCGCGCTGCGGCGCGGCGGGCACGACCCGGTGAAGATTTACAACGCGTTCAAGCGCGCGGCCGAGACCAAGGGCCAGCCGACCGTGATTCTGACGCACACGGTGAAGGGCTACGGCCTGGGCGAGGCGGGCGAAGGCAAGAACATCACGCACCAGCAGAAGAAGCTGAACGAGGAAGAGCTGTTTTACCTTGCCGGGCGCTTCAATGTGGAATTGACGAAAGAACAGATTCACGACGTTGCGTTTTTGAAGCCTTCGGAAGAGAGCGCGGAGATCAAGTACCTGAAGGCGCGGCGCGAGGCGCTGGGCGGCTATCTGCCGGCGCGGAATCCGAAGAAGATTACGCTGAAAGCGCCGCCGATTGAGGCATTCAACGAATCGCTGGGCGGTTCGCGCGGGCGCGAGGCTTCGACGACCAGCGCGTTTGTTTCCGTGCTGAAGTCGCTGCTGAAGGTGCCGGAAATCAGCAAGTACATTGTGCCGATCATTCCGGATGAGGCGCGCACGTTCGGCATGGAATCGATGTTTCGCGAGCGCGGCATTTACGCGGCGGGCGGGCAGCTTTACAAGCCAGTGGACAGCGACGTGCTGATGTACTACAAGGAAGCGCAGAACGGCCAGATTCTGGAAGAAGGAATCACCGAAGCGGGCGGAATGGGGTCGTTCACGGCGGCGGGCACGGCTTACGCGAATGTGGGCGTGCCGATGATTCCGTTCTTCATTTATTATTCGATGTTCGGGTTCCAGCGCGTGGGCGACATGGTGTGGGCGTTTGCCGATTCGCGCGGCAAGGGTTTCCTTGTCGGGGGCACGGCCGGACGGACCACGCTTTTGGGCGAAGGCTTGCAGCATGACGACGGCCACAGCCATGTGCTGTCGAGCGTTGTGCCCACTTGCAAGAGCTACGATCCGGCGTGGGCGTATGAGATTGCGGTGATTGTGCAGGACGGCATTCGCCGCATGTACGAAGAGGGCGAAGACCATTTCTATTACCTGACGGTTTGCAACGAGAATTACGCGCATCCGGCGATGCCCGACAGCCCGCATATCAAGGAAGGCATTCTGCGCGGAATTTACCGCTATCAGGCGGCGGCGCAGGGCCCGGCGCAGGTGAACCTGTTCGGCTCCGGCTCCATTCTGAATGAGGCGCTGAAGGCGCAGACGATTTTGCAGGAAAAATATGGCGTGGCGGCTGATGTGTGGAGCGTGACCAGCTACACCGAACTGCGGCGCGACGCGCTGGCGGTGGACCGCTGGAACCGGCTGCATCCGGCGCATGCTCCGCGCGTTCCTTATATCGTGGAGGCGCTGGGCGGGCAGAACATTCCGATCATCGCGGCGACCGATTATATGAAGATTGTGGCGGACCAGATTTCGCCCTGGCTGCCGGGGCAGTTGACCGCGCTGGGCACGGACGGATTCAGCC
>Ga0209208_10010746_pt1 | contig 11822 bp, 14 predicted proteins | sample S1TSphfallax_3_FD_187694 | JGI IMG/M metagenome (GOLD analysis project Ga0209208, IMG submission 187694) | Host-associated microbial communities from peat moss isolated from Minnesota, USA - S1T2_Fd - Sphagnum fallax MG (SPAdes) (version 2) | ecosystem: Host-associated > Plants > Peat moss >...
TATAAGTTTTGAGGGGAATGAATGGTTTTAACCTAGAAGGCATTTTTTTAATGATAAAAAATTGTTAAAGTTTACCTAAAACAAGTTTTAATTATGCTTATGTTTGAGACAACTTCAAATATTTGGATTCAATAATAACTCATAGTTTTGTAGACTATGATGATGTGGTAGATTATAATATTTGGGTGATCAACAATTTGTCAATATTGATGTTTAAAAAAAAAAAATGCTAAGCCAAATGTGGTTCAAAAAAGGGGTCTTCTTTTAGAAGTTAATATGCTTTTTTGGGTGACTTTTCATATAACTATTCTCACCAAATAGTTATATTTGGTGAAAGCATTTAAAAATATGGAAAAATAAAGTAAATCATAGTTTTTTTAATTTTAGTGTAATGACATAGAAAAGCAATGTGTTAAAATTCAAATCTCTTCAATATCATTGTTGAGCCATCCATCCATTTCTTAAAAGCCTTTGAGAATACAACCCAATTCTTGGGAAACGATTGTAACAATTAGAAATCAACCTCCATTTGAATGAAAATATTGAATGACATTGCATGCAACTTAAATTGAATTGATTTTAAGATCCAAATTGAATTGAGTTGAATTGAATTGAATTCAAATTCAATTGACAACAAAATGGGATGCAAATTTGTGAAAGTGCGATGCAAATTAAAAAAATTAGTGAAAGGACTTATTTTAGTCCATTTGGAAAATGAGACTCCCAAATATTTAGGGTTTTAAAGTTTTAACCAGTGTTGGCTGCTTGTTGAATTTTTTTCATAACCGCAGGGTAGCTTATTTAAATAAAAAATTTGGGTGTCAATTAGGTTATCAATATCAATATCAAACTTTTTTCTTGGGGGGCTTTGTTGATTGCATGATTTTTTAAAATTTAGAATTTATTTTGTCTGCATTTCTGTTTTGGTTTGATAATCAGGTCAAAAGTCAATAACCGGCCAACACTAGTTTCTTCAATTTTAATTTTAATTTTACTATTATTTTTTTTGAAACTGACCAACACTGGTTTTAAACATGGGGGTATTTTTCATGTTTAATTAGGAAATTAACCAAAAAAGAAAAAAACTGAACATACTAAGCTTTTAACAAAAGGTGGGCAAATTTGCATGCTAATAACTTGTTTAATTGAGAAATGAAAAAATTGGGTCGACATTGGCTGTAATTAAAGATGCAAAATTTCAATTGATAACCTTTCCAACATCTGTCTATCTATTGAATAAATACATAATTAATTAATTTTGAAGATTCCGTAATAAAAAGTGGAAAAATACGCTATATTTTGAGAAATATTCATGAATATTTCCCAAAGATTCTCTATTTTCCTTCACAGAATTTGTCCCATCCAAAGAGTTCAAATTTGGGGGCTAGACAGTTGCTGGAAGTTGGGGCCAATCAAACAACTCCACATGGACCCGCATCCAGTTGGGGCCAATCAAACAACTCCACATGGCACTGATGCAGGTTGTTTGTCAATGGGTCACTTCCCATGTGGTGGAACTAGGTTAGGTCAAGGCGTAACCTTGAGATGATATTGGCTTTTGGAAGGAAGAAAGGAAGGAATCCATCAATCCATCAATCCATTTGATGGGGTTTAGAAGAGGTTGAAAATGGAGTTTGCTATGGCTAGCTAGTTTCTTCTGCATAGAAAGTGTGGGTTGTGAAATAGGAACCAAATTAGGATGTTGTGTCAATACTTATGTGTTACAGGACACATGGGGTCATGGCATTTGGGTCTTGCTGCAATGTTATGCTGTGCCATTGGGCAATTAGCATCATGCATCTGTTGCCTATCACTTTGACAACTAGTGTTAGATCGATCGGAGCTTTTGTTGTTTTCAGAGCTCTTGCAGCTGTTGTTCACTGAGCTGCTGCTCTCACATGACTTGACATCTCCTGAGCTTGCCACCATGTCGAGTTTCAAGCTGAGCGATTTCTTGCGTTCTGGTGGACCATGTGGAGCTACTACTGCCTTGGATCCACCTGCAGCACTCCACCCACCTGAGGAGGACTTTCCTCCAGCTGCTTCGGTTGTGCAAGTTGGGATCTGGAATTCGGGTTGCCCTGTTGATGTCACACAGCGGTGGTACATGTTGCTGTTTGGGTCTACCATCCGAGGTTTTCTAATCACTTCGGGAATTGGCAAGAAGCAATAGTGCGTGTTCACAACACCCACTGTGACATTGGTGTAGCCTGCAAAAGCTCCATGGACCTGCAACAAACAAGAAGCACAAAACATATCAGGATAATTTGTGTACCCTTTCATTAACCATATTGGGTTGCAGCATCCTGCAAAAAAATAAAGAGTTTGCAGAACTGATTCCAAAAAAACTAGAAGAAATTGCTGATTGTTTTTTTCCTCTGGTGAATGTCAACTGAAGAAAAAAGCTCACCGCATTTTGCCCTAAGATGCTGCAGAAAATGTGATCTGAGGAGTTACAAGCCCTTGCACGAATCATATACGTTGGATCAATGTATTTCACGTCAACAGCAAACTTAATGGAAGCAAAGTAGGCCTTCACCTGGAAACAGAAGCACCCATTGAATGTAAACAAAAGTTATCATCTTTCCAGAATGAAGTTCAGCAATTAAGAGGTGATTTCAATAAGCATAAAATGTGCATCCATAAAGAAACAACATCAGGCAAGTCTAGTTCTATGACAAAAAAAGAAAGAAGCTCTTTCCAGCAAGCTTGCAATGGTAAAGAATTCAATGCCACTATGACCAACAAAAATGCGGACCGAAAAGAATATGCTTAAAACTTAACACTGAATCAGAATACAATTAATTAGAAATGAACCCAGAATATTATAGTTGGGACACACCTTGCCATAGAACCACTTGCCAACGTCACCCAGAATTGGATTTCCAGAAGCATCAGTTCCCCCGACTCCTTCCAACAGATCCTGCACTAAAACAACAAGCTGGACATGAATTGGTGCTGCTGAAATCACTGGAAGCTTCAAATTTCGTGAATTTTTCCAAAATTTGGGAACTTTTTTACACTAAAAAAATTTAATTTCCAAAATCATTTGTCACCACAATGCAAAAATTTCCCCAATACACTGAGCAGCACACATTCTACCTAACAAGTAGAACTGAAGGCTGACCTGGCCAGCTCCCTCAGCAATAACCACAACACAAATACCAAACTGTTCCAATCGCTTCTTCATGTACTCCAGAACTCCATATTGTGTATCCAGCAAAAAAGGAACCTGTAACCAAGTAATTTCACTTTTCTCTATAGGGGCTCATTCACAATTGAGGTATTAGCAATCAATTTCAGCAATAAGAACTCCAGGACTTTTTTTTCCCACTATCCACCAAAAATAAAATCTACATGGGACAAAATTCAAGTGAGAAAAAAAATGAATAGACCAAATTAAGATAATTCATAATCAAAAGTTGGGCTATGCAGTCCTTTTTCAATGGAAAATTTCCTTTTGTGAGCCCTGACAACTGTGAATAGGCTCATAGTCCTGAACGTTCCCATACAACGAGAGGCAGTGGCACCTCTAGCATACAATTGAGATGTGTGGATTTTAAATTTCAGAAACTGAACAACAAGGCGTTACAAATCACAGAATGTACCTCTGGAATCAAAACAATGTCTACTTGGCCGCTTGCAATTGTAGCATACATCGTAATGTACCCACTCTGTCGTCCCATGAGCTTCACTATACCCACACCATTATATGCACTGCTTGCCTGCAACAACCCAATTTATCAAGCTTCCCAAACTTCAGAGAGGCACTCCAAAAAAATTCAATCAAATACGGGTCTGTTGTAGAATGAGTCTGTAACTATCATCTGGGAAGAATGAAGACTTTGTGAATCTTTGTGCCCATTTGCATTATGGTGCAATATGCATTGTAATATGGGGAGAGGTAAACTAGTACAAATCAGCTCAAAGCACATCAAATCAGGAAAGCCAAAATCAGCTCTATAGGTGAAGAAGCTCAAAATGGGTGAATTTTCCTGACTGACTGACCTACCTCAATGTAGGCAGCATTGATGGCTCGCTGGGCCTCTTCAACAGCTGTATCAAAACCAAATGTCTTGTCCAGAATTTGTATGTCATTGTCAATGGTTTTGGGAATGCCAACCACCACCATCTTCAACTTGCGGGCCTGACACTGCCCTCATGCCCAAAAAAAGGTTTAAAATCAGCCTTTTACTTTCACAGAGGAGGGAAAGAGAGTTGCCATCACACATGTAGATTGTCTATTGTGATGAAAATCATGCAACAGACTCTAGATCTCTGGAATCGATCAAGCATTATTGACTAGTACTCACTTTCTCACAAATGGCAGATGCTCCAGCATGTGACCCATTTCCACCAATCACAAAGAACATGCTGATCTTCCACTCCTGTAAAAAGTGCCCCAAAAAAAAAAATGCCCATTTTCAAAGCTTTGAAGAAATTTCACAAACTTTCATGCCTGTTCAAAGATGCTTGATGAAACTGTTGCTCATTTTCAACACAAAGGAAAACAATGAAAAAAAGGATTGAACAAAGTGAAAACTATCTATCTTAGAGAGATGCAGAAGGGCAGGTGTATGTGGGTTTTGATTTTGTGACCGCAAGTTTGTCCACGATGTCATCCAGTGGTGGACAGCCTCGTGAAACACCCAAAAAGCTGCCCCCGACCATATTTATGCGCTGTACAATCTTGCGGCTCAGCTGATCCCAACCGAAGCCAGGAATTACTCCTTCACATTACAAGAAAAAAATTCTTCCAAAATTTTCAGATTCACACAACAGCAAACCAACTCAGAATACATTTTTCTATCCCTGAAGAGAGAGATATACCATTATGGGAGGATACTTTTTGTCAGCAAAGCCCCGGAAGCCATACTGGAGACCCAAAATCTCCTTCACACCGTAAACTTCCAATGAGAATACAGTCTGCAAAATCACACATGACAGAGTTGCAATTGATCACCATCAGAAGTTTATAAACACCACCACATGAATAGGATCATTGCACTTTCCATGTGCCTTATGAACTGTTGTAAATCATGAATTTTGTTTTGCAATTTCCTATTGCTTTCACTATATGTGCAAGGCATCTAAACTGGGACCTAAAAAAAAAGCCTCAATGTGTGTTGACAACTTGCCTGGCGAATGACGTCATTGAGCCCAGGGCACAAACCACCACATGTCACAATTGCTGCTCTGACCTGTAAAAATGTTTCCACCCATTTCAGGCAAGAGAATCACAATTTAGTCACAGTAAAAATCTTGTGCACAGTTGTGAGACACATGAACACGATCATAAATTGAAGGCTCATTTGTTCCTTCAACAACGGTAGCTGCAGATTACAAGTAAAAAGAGCTTTCAGAGTGGAAAAATAGAACTGACCCACAACTTAGAAAGTCTTTTTAACACTGTCAGATTAGGGTTCAATAATAAATCCTGCAAGATTGATCTGCTGAACTTTCTGATGGGGTATTTTTTTACAAAGGGCAACAAGAGAAGCATACAGTCTCTGGTTGGAAATAGATCCATGCACGAGGCCCTGCACGACGAGCCCTGCAACCCACATATGTCCTTCCTTCCTAGTTGATACCAAAGGAGTACAACCCTTTTGTGGATCCAAACCACTACAATAGACATGACATATTCTTAATCTCTGAATGATACAATTTCATTTGGTTCATCTTTCTTGCAACCCAAATCTTGCTTGTTGCAAGTGCTGTTGTTTATGCTGAGTAGTTCATTGCAGTCTCAAGTAATTTATATGCTTTGGTCAAGGAAGAAGTTATGAGGATCAGACAGATTAGACAATCTTCTTCTTGCTGCAAGTACTCTCAGTTGGTGGGTGTGGATAGATGGGGGTTTGAAGCAAATTTTACCACATTGGCTTGAATTGCCACTCTCCTTTATCGTCTATTTCAATACCCACTGATGTTGGGTGCCCAAAATGCACAACCTGATGATGATGATCACAAATATTGTTGCATCAGTTTGAGAATTGCAATTCAATGTGTTTGATGAATGTGATTGATGACAGCTGAAAGGATCTTGAATGCTGGAACATATTATGGAAAACAATTTTGTGTTGGGAATTTTTGAATTTCTATCTGCAAAACCATTCTGTGTTCAGGATAGCATAATATTGAAGCTGGGGTTTGTCAAAGGGTTGCACCTTGATGAGGACACGATCGTCATCATGAACATAAATGCGGCGCATATCGTTCTGATCTCCAGACTTGTTGCTAGTGCACGATGCATTACCCCTGGAAACCCTACCCATAACTCAGTTCTCTCATCAGAATTTTCTTTCTTTCTTTTGCCATTGCCCATGTCTGATTTCTCCTTCAGGGTTTCTTTTTTGCACCTGAGACATTACATGCATGCTTCCAGAAGGTGCAGTTTTCAATTCACAAAGTGGGATTGATTTTGGGGGAAAAAGGGAGGGAGGAAGAGAGAAAGGAGAGCACTGACCCACTGTTGCGATATGTGGATTCGATAGGAGGACAATCATGATGATCACTGATATGTTCCAAAGCAAATGGGTCATCACCTTCATCAGAGAAAGCAAATGACCTTGCTTTTCCTGCTGACATGATGAAGAGTAGTTACACTCCAGATTCCCCTCTCCTTCCCTCTCTCATTGAAATACCCCAGAAAATCCAGCAACCTCAGTGCTGCTACTGCTGCTGCTGATCCTGCAAATTACCACCCAACAACACACATTCCCCTAATTTCCTGCAACCTTCTTCAAGTCCCAGAAACCAGACTGGGTACAAAGATTATATCCCCTTGTGGACAAGCCAATGAAAGGCAATTTGGGCTCCACCCAATACAATCTGAGTGGTGAATTTGAGGAATTTGATGATCCTTAGAAGATCTGCCAACCCAACAAACTCTTGAAATCTCATCAGCTTCAAAATCTGCATTAGGGATGTATCTTTGGACCATTTTACAGGGAAAAAAATCAACTTCAACAGCAGCAGCAGCAGCAGATGTGACAGTGACAAATTGGTGCAGCAAAATCCTGAAACTGGGAAAGACCCAACACAATCTGAGTGATGAATTTGAGGAAGATGACCCAACAAACTCTTGAAATCTCATCAGTGGCAAAACCTGCAAAACCTGCATAGGTAGTAACTCTGGACCATTTTGGAGCAAAACCAACAACAACAATAGCAGCAGCAGCAGCAGCAACAAATTTGTGCAGCACAATTCTGAACTGGGGAAGAGATCAAATGTGGGTGTTGAGAAAAGGAGTTGGCAAGTAGGATGAGACTGAAGAAAGGTGTAGGGGAGTTACAGCAAGTGACAGGAAGTGTGAGAGTGCAGAGAGAACAAGCTGCTGGCAATGCAGAGAGTGTGGAACAAGAGGGAGGGGAGAGGAGAAGAGGAGAGGAGAGTCAAGGGAGGAACTATGGCTTTGTAAAGGTGGCAGTTGTGAATGCAAAGAGCTTAGAGCATCTCCAGTATGTAAACCTCCACAATTATTTCTCACATTCAAGTTTAGCTACCTCTTTCCTTTTTCCAACTCCACCCATGAAACTAAAATTGGGACTGCAAATAGGTGGGAGACTTCTAGAGTAAACCCCTTTTATAATCAAACCCATTTTAGTCACATTCTTGCTTGTGTCATATATATATATATATATATTTGTTTTATAATCATCTGTTTTAATTAAGAACACCATTTTTTAGAGTAATTATCATAGTCGTTAATAGCAATTTTTTTTTGCAAAGTTTAAAAAAAAATGTGATTATAGTTTGGAGGAAATCTAAGACAAATATTAGAGTTTTGTAAATTATAGTTCCCTTTAGCAATGTGTTAGTGTTGTTTTATGTTAAGTTGGGTGAATTTAATAACAACAAATCCAGTTCAAGAAAAAAGGATTTTTTTTTTTTTTTTTTTCCCCTAATGCAAACAAGCAAAAAAAAAAATGCAAACTTATCAAAAAAAAGAAAAAAGAAATATTAAAAAAATCTAGTTGACAAAATACACACCTTAATAATTAAGGAGCTCAAACTCAATGTAAATCATCGCATTAAAACAAGTAAAAATCACAACCTTCATAAAGTCTAATAATACATAGTAGAGCTTAGAATAACCCTGTAAAAAATTTAAACAATTGGCACCTTTATTTTAGCATTAAAAAGTTAATTTGTAAGATTTTTCGACGTATAATCAGAATCTTGTAAGGGTTTATATGGAATGTGACTACACACATTTAAATCACAATTTGTTAGAGTAACAAAAATAAAAAGTGGTCACCAAGGGTGTGATTATAAAGGGGTTTAATGTCATAGCAAATCACATGGACCAATTATTAATGATTGACCAATAAGAAATAGGGAACAATAGTTAAATCATAATTATTACATGGCATGTGTTAGGCCTTTGTTATGTCTTTTACCAGCCTCAGCAAACTATGCAAAAATGCTGGGCCAGAACCATTTTGCTAAGCCAATCCAGCATTGGCTTGACTTATCTACATCCAACTTTAATTTGTTGGTCATCACATATTGAGCACTTGTGGAGATTCTTCTATGTAGTCAAATGTACAATGCATCACCTCTTCTCACAAATGGGGCCCTCTTTCTTTGTTTGATTGACCCAATTGCACAAAACAAAGTGCTCAAGTAATGTGCTAGAACACTGTCTGTAGAGATAACTACGAAAACCAATTCAGAACACTGAATCCAGCAAATCCCATTTGGCTGGAAAAAAAAAATCTTCTGGCCTGCACACAACTGTATTTGCTGAAAATTTGAACTCGTTTAAGTGAAGCAAATGTAGGGTCCAATACTTGTCTCTAGGACACCAGTTCCAGCATGGTTGCGTTGTTGACAATTATGATAGGCCGAGTCTTAATAAAAAAAATTAAGGTTTAGTGGTTTGCAGTGCAAGCTTTTGCAATTGTGCAAAAAACTGCAAAATTGGTACATTGGGCACTCCCCAATAGAAGCACCTCTTTGGACCCAATTGTGCACTATTTGGGTAGTTGCCCAATTGAGAATCTGATGTCAAGGAGTGTGTATTTCTTTGAGCAATGAGTCATGATGTCAAGGAGCATGCATTTCTTTGAGCAATGAGTCACGGTTGTCCTTTGCTGCACTTACCCAAATCCAAAAGATTGTTTTTGCTGCTGGTGGCATATAGTAGGGTTGAGTGTATTTCAGCATAGCCTTCCAACTTCATGCCAGAGCTGCCGGGTTCTGCAATAGTTGAACCCAGTGGAACATGATTCCACAGATGGGAATCCAGTTGAAGCAGATAAGGCTCCAAGCACAAGTGTAAGCGTAGTCAAAGCGCAAGAGGAAACATGGCAGTTTCTTGAGCAAACAAATCAATGCAGTCAGAAAATTCACCTCTGCTGCTCTGCAAAGTGTGTTTCAAGATGATGTAAAGACTGTATGTGCATGGTTGCAGTTGTGCATTTGCTGTTAGTGAGATGTATGTTATGTGTGGGTTGTGTGAGAGGGATATCTCACCAAATTGTTGCACTGCAGTCAGAGTCATTAAGCAAGGAGTTTTGCTTTCAAGGAGTAAGCTGGCACAAACACAAGCTCTGGCTTGCATTCATTGCAGGACCTGATTGAGTCTTTGTTCATGATTTTGGAGATACAGGTAACCAACCCCTCTTCTGGGTGTTCCTCATGCATTTCTATTCTCTAGTTGGAGAGGTCCCTGTTGATATCTTGGCAGAATGTATTTGTACCCAGCTATTCAGAGAATCTTGCTCCCATAAGGGCAGGTGTTGTTTCCATTCTGAAGAAGACAAATCTAGGGATAGGTGCTCATTGGGTACTGGTGAACTTTCTGCAGATGGCAGTGTGCTTGTCATTGCCTTGTCATGGAGTCCCTGTGGCAGATATCCTTCTTCAATGTGCTTCTGTTAACCAACTAGAACTAGGATATCATTTGTCAGTGTATAATGGAGAAAGAAAGAAGGTGCAACTGACGACGAAGGGAGATTGTACTTTGAGACATCTTGGGGAAGTGAAATATTTGATATCCTATTTCTACCAAATATGTTTGCCCTATGAGTGAAGGACTGAGTGTTAATGTGAAATCCTTGACAAGATACCCAGTATTAGCATGGAGTTCTAGACATGATTGAACCTTCACCATCTGGAATATGGCTCAAGGTATGGCTATTTAGTGGATTTCTTTGTACTTTGATTCCTGCCATTAGTTGTACATGACCTTTGCTCCTCAGGGAATAGCTCATGAGGATTTTGGATCAGTATGGTTATTGGTTTTTTCACACTCACCCCCTCTTAAGCTGAACTCTGCATTTGGATTCTTGGCTGGGTTGTTGAGGCACTGGGACACCTCTGAGGCGAGGGTTTGGTGGTATATCCTTGGTTGAAGTGTTCTCCAATGGGTGATTATTTTGTCTCAGCAAACAATGTATGGGTCACTGGACTCCTGTGCTTGCTTATGTTGCTAGCCCATACTGGATTCCTGTGGGTGCTTATGTTTTGCTTTTACCAGTAGTTTCATCTGGTGTTACTTGTACATGTGCAAGCCTCAGAAAAGAGTTTCAAAGCTATGTAGATAGTTTGTGGAAGCTGCATGTTTAGATAGTTCACATTGATTCAACAATTAGTAGGCAACAAAGTTGGTGAGCCTGTTGCTCATTACCTGACAGCCCCGAATTAAGTTTCACTTCTGTTGGTTGATGATATTGGCTTTGGATATAGAAGTATTCATGACCTCTGTTCCATGATGGTAGAAAAGGAGCGTTTCATCTCTGGAAGACTAGCAAATTGATGTCAGCACCCTGGTCATCTGCTGGTGGTTCTGTTGTGGTAATGTCTTACACTTATGCTAGAGACTCTGTAGATGTCGTCTCTAGCACATTCAGTATTCTTTTATTTCTTTGCCTGGATGCTCACAACTCTCACATTTGAGTTTCTTGGGTGGAGTCTGCAACAGAATGGGAAGGTCTTTCTGAAATCGAGAAATCTGGTTACTACCCTTGCTTGGTGGTTGACATGTTGTGAGTCTCTTGTATCAAGAAAAAGTTCTGAATTGCCTTGTGATATGCAATGAACTGGTTATATATGAGGCTATGTCAGCTATATTTTAGGGTGATGGGTTGCAGAATTTTCCAACTAGGCTTCTCACTTCAAAGAACTAACTTTATGAATAACTCTATTATATGACATAAATCTTGTGATCATAAGGTCATTTTAGTGTCCCCAATCTCTCTCAATTGTCTTTTTTTGGGATCTTTGTTTCTTCAACAAACTTGTGGCATTTCTAGATTGCCATCTACAAGCTTTTTGGACTTCTTTGGCAAGTTATATGGCTAGAGTACAGATCCATAAAATTCAGCAAAACAATTTTGACAATGGAAATAGTTTTTGATATCCTTTGAGAGTTTTTATTGCTGAATTTCATCCAAGTAGTTTGGTTCATGACAAATTAATTTGAATTCCATTGAATTAAATCTGAATTTAATCAAATTGAAATAAGCTGCACCCAATGTCATTATTCAATAATTTCATTTGAAAATTTTGAACTTAAATTTTCAGCGAATCAATTTCATTTTTTCATTAGTTGATTGTCACTAGTAGTGTGCTCCAACATGGAGCCCAAGTTTTATAATATTTTACTCTAAGGTCAATTTGATCATTAAATAATCTTTTAGAATAGTGAACTGAATTTATGAAGCTGAGGTGTAGGCTATAATTTGAATAATTTCACTTCTTATATGACTTTATCACAGTCGGTCATGAAAAACTAATAATTTTAAATTTATAGAAATGAATTAATATTTAGATTTTTGGATTTTTGGTCATCAATGTGGGAGTTGGCAAT
>Ga0209208_10010747_pt1 | contig 11822 bp, 7 predicted proteins | sample S1TSphfallax_3_FD_187694 | JGI IMG/M metagenome (GOLD analysis project Ga0209208, IMG submission 187694) | Host-associated microbial communities from peat moss isolated from Minnesota, USA - S1T2_Fd - Sphagnum fallax MG (SPAdes) (version 2) | ecosystem: Host-associated > Plants > Peat moss >...
GGTGGATTAGGCGTAATTTCCAATTCTATAATAGCAAAATTTGGAAGTGAAACTAAACCTTGGAACCCAAATCCCAACATGAAGAAAACGGTCACATAAAAGTTATGAGATAAAACTAGGTTGAGACATTTCATGTTCACCTTTTGGTCACGTCAATTGCACAAACTAGACTAAGTAGGTGATTAAGGTGGAACTTGTACAAGTTTGGAAGACTAATGTTAGGTTTAGTTTCTTCGACAATGTTGAGTGCAATTACCTTTATTTCCTTCCTAGGCAAGGGCAAGGAGAGGAATATGAGACAAGACTAAAGGAAAAGGTATAGGAGGATATTTTGAGGGTGATAGATGAGGAGGATGAGTTGGTTTGGCCAAGATTTGATAGGTGAAATAAATTGAAGCCACAACCATAAGGAGCTATTACACTTAAGGTACATCAAATGCAACTTGTGGATGTTCAACATTAATTGCCCATAAAAAATCTTATTGGTTAGCTTGAATTGATTGGGAAGCTTGAATGGGGATTTTGAAATGAATCTAGGATGTAATGAACTAATTGTTAGAAATATAAAGAAAAAAAACAAAAGGCATACCTAAATATAAAACATTATGTAACAACAACATAAGGTCATCATGTTGGGGAATGACTTTAACAACTTAAAAACAAACTAAATTGACCAATAATCGACAACAATCATGAAGACAAGAATGCATTGTGTGCAATAGATAATTATTGTGATGATGAACCTAAAAACTTAAATAGTTAAGAAGAAGAAGAGATCATTGGGGCTTCAACACCTCCCCTCTAACTTGTAGTCCTCTAAGAATAACAAATGAGAAATTGGTCTTATTCAATTTTTGATAAAAGTTTAAGGTTTTGAATGTTGGACCATCTAGTAGTTGCTCTTAATTATATTTTGGTTTAGTTGTTTTTTATTCATGAAAATCTTTGAAAGTCTTTAGAAATGGATAAAGAAAGTTATACGCAAGTCTTTGCACCAAATTGAGTTGACATTAATGGTTTCAAGTTGTTAAAATGTGGTGTTTTTTGATAATTGAAAGAAGTTGTTTTAGTAATTTGAAGCTTGTAATGTCATCTTCAAAAGTTGTGAAGAACTCAAAGCTCTTGCCACCTCTCCCAAAAGACTTAGTTCTAAAGTTCATATGGCCACATTTGTGCAAGCCCTTATATCCCACAAAATTATATTTTCTTTAGCATGTTAATTTTAGTTAGTGCAATCTAATTTGTGAGTCACTAGAATGGTCGGTGCTAAAAATGATTTATTTTAATAGTCCAAGTTATCACAAACACATCAATTAGAAATATTTGCCCCAAGCTTCCTTCACCTCTTAGTTTCATTTTTTCCATCTTATAGTTCAATGAAGACCTTTTAACTATGTGAACATTAGTGAATGTCCCCCAACTTGAAACTCATCTTGCATACTATTTAATTTGATTATTTGGTAGATTTAGATGTTGCACCCAAACCTAGCTTGGTTTTCAAATTTTCAAAGATTAATGGCCAAGTAAAGGTTTAGTTAGGATGTCAACTAGTTGTCTAGATGAAGAAACCTAATAGACTTGCATTTCACCTTCTTGGACCTTTTTTCTAATGAAGTGATGTTTGATAACAATGTGCTTGGTATGATCATGGAGAATTGAATTTTTTGATAATTTAATAACACTTTGTTTATACACTAGTAAATGAGTTGGTCTTGGTATGTATTTCTTTAAATGTCTTATAGTAGTCTTCTTGACCATGTCATTTCCATAGTTGCAATCAACATGGTTATGGAATTCGTTTTAATGGAAGAAAGTATTGTACAAGGTTGTTTCTTGCTTCCACATGTGATTGGGCTCAATCCAAGCAAAACAACATATCTATTGTTGATTTCCAATCATGAACATCACTTGCCCAATTTGCATTGAAAAAACTATCTAGCTCATATGCCTCCTCTTGATGGTAATGGATACCTAAATCCATTTCTCCCTTAATGTACCTTAACAAATTTTTGACTTCATTCGGATGAAGAATCTTAGTTTGGTTTGAAAATCTACTAACTTGATTTAAAACAAATGTTATATCTAGTTGGGTTGGAATGAGAAGGTTCAACTTTTTTATCATCATTTGGTACATATGAAAATCCACTTCTAAAGTTCCCATGTCAAGAATCATCTTGAGACTTGGCATCATTAATATTACTACTAAGTTATGAATTGCTAACCCAAATTTCTCAAACATTTTGATTACATACCGCATTGAGTCATTGTAATCCCACCTAATTGAAAAGCATATTCTAGTTTTAAAAAATGATTCAACAGCTTTGAGTTTGTCATTTCAAATCTTCTTTTATTTTTCTAACTTAATTGATTGAATTATTTTTTATGGGGTTTCCCATTAGGTATACATCAACATAGAGCATCAATAAGGCAACTTTTTCCCCTTCATGAAGAAGACACTTGATTGGCCATTTGTAGTTCCCTTTTAAAGACCTTGGTTTTTTAAGTAATCATCGATCTTGATATACTAAGCATGAATGCATGTTTCAACACATATAGAACTTTGAGCAACCTACATACTTTACCTTCTTTTCCTAGTTCTTCAAAGCCTTGGGGTTATTGCAAGCAGACTTCTTTAGCAAGTTCCCCATTTGGAAAAGTTGTCTTTGTGCATCAAATTGAAAGATTGGCCACCTATTATGTCTAGTTAGGGTTGTCATTGTTTGCAAATGTTGTATTTGGTAATTGGAGCAAAAGTCTTTTCAAAGTCTTTTCGTTTGTGTTGTTGAAACCCCCTTGCAACTAATTGAATTTCAATTTTGTAGTGCTCCCATAAACTTGAATATGCAGTTTGAAAACCCATTTTGTGGTGGTTGCTTTCTTGCCAAGAGGTAAGTCATCCAAACCCCAAGTCTTGTTCTTATCAATTGAGGTCATTTCTTATTTCATGGCATTGACCCATTATGACAATTGTGTTACTTTTCAAACGTCATAGGTTTTATTTAGGTTTCAAAAACACCAACCATGAAAACTTAGAAATGTCAAAAGGTTTTCACCACTTTTCTCATGCATGTTATGACAACTCCTCCATTTGGTGTGTCTATTCCACATGTATCTTGTGGGTTGGGTCCAAATAAGACACTGGTGGCTTTTTCACCAATAAGGTTTAGAAACTCCATGTAGTTGTTTCCTTAAATAAATGGATCAGTTTCTATGTGGTAATTGACTTGTGCAATCTTGATTGTAATTTGTATTTCCCTTCATATGGTAGGAGAACAAAAGTAACGACATCCTATTTTGGGGATTTAAGTTCAACTAGGATAAATTTCATGCTATCTTTGTAAAAAATGACATCTTTAAAAACAAGGACCTTATTAGTTTCAAGGTGAAAACATTTATAATATTTAGTGGTGGTGTCATAATTTGCAATAACACAACTTTGGACATTTCAATCTTGGTTTGTTGATGTGAACAAAACATTTGCATCCAATAATTCTTAGATGTTTAACATCAAAGACTAGACTATAAAGTTTTTGAAAAATAATGACTATGTTGTTAGCTTTGGTAGAAGAAATGTTAGTAAATTAATTAGCAATATTTACAACTTTTGTCTAAAGTTTTGCCATAAAAAAACATTAAATACCAAACTTCTAGCTTTGTCAAATATGTGTAGTTCTTTTGTTATGACATTTCATTTTGGTGTGGGGTGTTAGTCTAAGTAAGTTGTTCAATGGTTTTCCCTTTACAAAAATCTAGTGAATGATCTAGAGATATATTCCTTGCCTTTGTCTAACTTCATTTATTTATTTATTTTGTTGAAGTGCCTTAGAATTTTGGAATGAAAGTATGTACATAATTATTTTAAGTCTCATTTTTCTTTTTGACAAAATAGATCCATTATAACATATTAATTGTAATCATTTGGGAATGTCAACATATGGTTAGCTCCAAAGAAAGATTTGATAGTAAATGGCCCGCAAAGGTTAGTATGAATAAGTTCAAAGGTCCAATCTTTCCAATAAAAGGTCTTATTGGGAGCTCTTTGACAACATTGTTTTCCTAAAGCACAAGCTTGACATGTTGTGTCAATTGGTGTTCACTTTGGTAGATTCAAAACAAATCCTTTGTTACAATATCTATGTCTAATTTTCTATGTTAGTTAAGGACTCTAAATACATTTCTTTAAAGACATTCAAGACATGTCTCATTTGATTTATTCCAAACCCCTTTTGTCAACATTTGGAACAACTTTTTTAAAAGACCATGCAACTTTCTTGGCATCAAATGACATTTGAATCCCCTTATTTGCTAATGAACTTACAATTTTTTTGAGATTCCTATAACATATATGGCATTTAAATTTTTTTTGTCTTTGATGGAAATTACAATGTTGGCCATTCCCATTATTACATGAGATTTCCCCTCACTATTTTTACTTTAGCATTGCCATCTTTTTCTTGAATTCAATAAGCACATCACCATTCCCAATTATGTGCTTAATAACAACACCATTGGCATATCATTCAGTTCTATTGTGTTTAGCAAGTTTGAGTTCAAAATCATCAATGGCTAGCTCTAAAAGTGGGTCAATACTATTTTGGAAATTTTTGACTTCGTTATTTTCACTTTCTAAAAGATTGACAACAACCTTCCAATGCATATGCTTTTAATCACACTCTATCACTTATCTCTTGATCTCATTTGATAGTTCAACACAATTGCACATCCAATGACTTGGGTTGCCACAAAAATTATAATTGTTTTCAAGTTTGGTAGTTGTGCCCTTTCAACCTTTTTTAAAAATTAACTAAAATTTGACCTCGTGAACAATGTTTTGTGCTTCATCTTCTTCTTTTATATTTCCTTTGTAGCTTCATCATGAAATAGGATCCCAATCAACTCATTTGAATCTAACAACTTGGTAAAATAAATCAAATACTTGCTAAAGTTTCATAACTTTCAGGAAGTGAAACCAATATGTGTTCAACAAGTTCATCTTTGTGTACTTTCTTTTCAATGTTTGCCAATTGATTCACAAGCTTTTTTAGTTACTTAAGGAAATCAACAACCAAACCTCCTTCCTCTAAGCATAAATTTGTTTGCTTGGAATTTAGTAGCAACCACCACACATCAATGTATTGTTCAAATAAGCCTTTAAAGGTTTGCTATGTATCTTCATTTGGAGTTGTGATTCCAAGTATGATTCATCTTTGATAGATATTTCAATTATTGCTAATGTTTTTTTCTTCAAACTTTTTAGCTCTACCTTAAATTCCCCCTCTTTGTGTATTACAACTCCTTCAAAATATGATTTTATAACATCTAGGAATTCATCTTTTTGTAGTACACTATAAAATTTCCAAGTGTTATAATTGAAATTTATTTCTAGCTTGGAACTTTCTAACATGTTTTCTCCTTGAGCTATGATTAAACAAAACCCTACTATGATCTTATTGTTTTGAATTCTTTACAACTTAAGTTTTCAACAACCTATTATGATGACATGAAGTGGAGCTAGGATGTAATGAACTAGTTGTCATGGAGACAATTTATTAGAAAAAGTGTAAACCTAAATACAAAACATTGTGTAATAGTAACAACAAAAGGTCGTCATGCCATGAAGTGACCCTGACAATTTTTTTAAAAAAAAAACTTACCAACAATCTTGATAGTGGTTCATGAATACAACAGTGCACAATGTGTAACAAATAGTTTTTGTGATGATGAGCCTAGAAACCTTAAACAATCAAGAATAAGAAAAAATCATCAAAGCTTTAATAAATTCAAGGTGGTTACATATTGCCCCATTTCCTTTTTATTTTTATCTCTCCATTCAATCCATTGACATGAATCAAAATTGTAGCCCTTTTGGGTAGTTCATGTCTTGAATTCCTTTTGTTAATTGGTAGGTTTCAACATTAAACAATGGAGGCATTTGTTGGGAGCTAAGTCCTTGTAAAAAATGTACCATGGGATGGCCTTTTTGTGATTTTCAACTTAATTTTTTTATCAACCATATGCCAAATTGAAATGGGTATCCCTTTTAGTGGTGTGCAATGTGCAACATTGGGGGTGATGGGAGGATGGTGGGGGACAATGGGATAGGCAATGAAAGATGGTGAAGGATAACAAATACAATAATGAAAAATGATGAAAACAATGGAAAATATGGCAAATGGCAAGGAATGATGGGGAAGATGACAAGGGATGATAAGGAAAAAATTATATCAAATTTTCAATGTTGAAAAAAATGTCAACAATATTGTCAAAACACATTGACACAATTCCAACACTAGCTTGTGAAAGGAATTTTTTTTTCATTCCCTATATGCTACCAAAACATGTCATAACAACCTTCGGCTACCTTGTTGTTTATAGAATCATGATGTTTCAATTTCAACACCAACCCATCATTATCAAGCTTACCCATCATTTCCCATTGTTTTTTGGACTAAATTTGTTGTTTCAATGGAGATGCATTGGTGTCTAATTGGAATGTGATGGGAAACGATGGTCTAATCTAGACAAGTGGAGGTTCAATGAACAACTTGAACATTTATAAGCCTCACCAACATATGTTCCCTTCATCTTATTTGCATCTTTTGTGTGTGGATCGAGGACAATCCCCTTATTGGCTAGGTTATTTGTTCCACTTATTATATTACAATGTATGCACAATTTGTGGGCTACTATCCATGTTTTGTGTTATTTTTTTTCATTCAAATTTATTTACATTGGGACTTATATTTAATGCTATAGGGAAAAATAAGTAAATGTCTTTAAAGTAGTTCTACAAATATCATTATACATGACATACATTTAAACTAAGAATGAGCCTTGTCAAATTAATTTTTTTTTTTTTTTGACAAACCCAATGACTTGTCAATTCAATTTCAACCTTCAACATCTAATTGTTATGAAAGCAACCTATTGAGGCACGCAAATATTTTATCTTCACATGCAACCACAACCTCGTTTGTAGAATAAGGTTTCAAATGAATTTGTTACTAAGTCTTAAATAGGCATTAAAATGGAGATTATTGTGCATACATAGTAAGAAAGCAATGAAGTTGCAAAAGTTGAACAATTTTGCAAGATATTGATTTTCAAGCAACAATGGATAGAGTATTATATAATGTGAGTATAATATAGATGCATACACTTGCATAAACAAAGATGCAAAATTTAAGAATCTAGCAAAAGAAAATTGTCTTAAAGACTAGTCTTTAACAAGGTGTGTGAAGGTTTTTTTCACCTTGCCATTTGAAAGGTAGTTGTCAATGCCTTGCATGTGTTTGTTTGTTTTTGTTCATAGGATGTTGAAAAGAGTTTTATATTATTTTGCATCATACATGTGCATCCCATAACTTGATATGCATATCCAATTTCTCACCTCACTTTTCATTTTTAGAATTCTAGGTTTTTTTCATTCTTTTTTTTGGGAATTCATGCATGTTGTTATTTTAATTTTCTTTCCTTTTTCATTTAGCTCTTATTTGGTTGTTATTTATTTATTTATTTAGGCTCTATTTTTGTTTTTTCAACTAAGTGGTATTCACCAAAACATTAAGAAGTTGTTTTCTACCCTTGTGGCGAGGGGTGAAAAGACGAGATCAAAAAAGGAATAATGAAAGGTTTCAAAACAAACCTAAAGGTGTTAAATGATTATTTGAAGCATGTTAATTTGGATAAAAATGTCTTCTCTAACAAATTATGGGTCATTTTGTAGAAACATGATTCTTCTAAATCAAAAGACAATTGGAGGTAAGAAGACAATTTCATTTTCAACTTTTTTTGTAATAACATATTAAAGGGCTTTACAAATCAAAGGGGAAATTTGGTCTTTCGTAAACTTGTTTTAGCATTTTCTCATTATAAATAAGTTATGACCTACTATCGTTATGTAGTTTACAAGCATATATAGCCATGCACAACTCATTATACAAAACATTTAAAAGATTCTAGTTAAGAGCACAAAATCACATCCTCACATCACACAAACTACATGGTGTTTTTATTCAAATTATGAACATGTTTCAAGTTTACTTGGCATTTGTATGTTGAAAATATTGTATGCTTGCTTGACAAAGCGTATGAAAGAAGATCATGCTAGTTGTTGACATGTGAAGCTTTTTGGGATGTAATAGTTGAAAACACCTATATTTGTGGTGTGATAGGAATTCCTTGTAAATAATTGTTGTTTTTTGGATATACCACAATTTTTTTGCATGTCTCAAGAAATTATACATGTCTAAATCATGGTAGGATGTCACATATATACATAGATATTAGACTATATGTGGAGACTAGAACATGCATCAATGCAAGCTATGTGTTCTTTTTACATTTCTTTGAATGAAAATACCTTTGATGTCCAATTTAGTATTGATTGAAATATACTTGGTCAAAAGTAAAATTCAAGATTTCTTATCATTTTCCTTACAACTTTGGTCATATTGTCCTCATTGTGTTGTTATTAATCTTCCACTTGTTTCATGTGCTTGTACATCAAATCAAATTGGAAGTTCATTGATGTCATCAAAATGTTCTCCCTTCTCTATATGGATTCTTTAAGGATTTTGTAGTGATTACAACAATTGATAATTTGTACATTGTTTCAATTATCGAAAGCATCGTTATCAAAACAATTACCATGTTTTTTATCTTGTGTTGTTTGTTGAACAACAAGGAATTGGCATGTTTGCTTGCAATCAAAGTTTGAAAAATTGTGATGTAAATAATCCTTGTTGTGGTATTGTGGCTATATTGTAAACAAGTGTTTTGAAATTCGTATGGATTGGCTTGTGTTGCACTTTGCAAGTCTTGTCAAACTTAATATATACATGACCTTGACTATGTGTGAGCATATTAACTCATGGTGTGAAGCAACAACATTATAGGTTTAACCAACTAGCACTTGGAAAGGAAACAAGTTGGGAATGGGTATCAACATATTGTACTCTTCATGCTCTTTGTTGGGTCAAACGCACAAGGATGAAAGTCTAGTTGCACTTTCACCTATTGGTGAATTCATAAAAAAGGCAAATGGTTTTGTTGGCATTTTTCCATGTTCTAAAGGTTTTATCTTGGGTTTTTGAACCAAATGCAATGCATGCTACATATTCTTCATGTTTGTAGGTGTTTCTTTTATGTTACCACATGTGGTGTCTTTTGTTTCGTGATTGTTTGGTTTTTAAAAAAAAGTGGGATGTTGATTTTCATTATAGCCCCATGGATGTGAATGATATTGAATTGGTGTCTTTATTGTGATGAAAAGTTGTACCAGGCACATACAATATCCTTTTTTACTAGCATATTTAATTACATAAAGAAATAAGAATTCATATTAACATCAAATAATAGTCTTTTAAAAAGTTAAAACCTAAGTACTATTGTTTCCATTTACTTTAAAAGTATTGATTATAACATAATAATCATGCACATATTTTGATGGACTTATCATGATCATTCACATATAAATGGAAAAACATCCCCAAGAATTTACCATATGATTTAAGAATGACCCAACATTATCCACATTAAATAATCATTTATCATGACTAAAAAAAAGTAAAAACATGTCCAACAATTAAGTTACAAAAACATTAATTAAGAAATCCATTTCACCTATGGTCTCCAAAACATGTAGTTAGTTTTAGGAAACTTTAGAACAATTGGTTTACCCATTGACCATCCATTTAGTATCCACCCATGTAGTTTTAAGTCTTTCAAATAATCAAATGTCACCAATATATTTATCTACTTGTTCATATCAATCCTATGCCATATATCATGTACATAAATCATTACCATGTTGTTGAAGGAGACATGTTCATTTACAATACATTTGCAATACTAGATTAATATCTATTTAATATATGTCATGTCATCTTGATGATAATTGATATTATGAGATATACTTGTTACATTCCCACAAAAGTTGACATATGGAACACAATATATCCATCATGTTGGAAGATTTGCAAAACATGTTGAACAATTTAATTAAAAAGCATTTTCTAGAAAAAATTAGTTTCCTATTATTCCCCAAACTTGTAATTATCCTTTAAAATAAATCCTTGCACTAGTTATTTTCCCATTGACCATAACTTTCGTAGTCATAAAATTTCTTAAACTTGTCATGCCATCCCAAGTTAAAATTATTTAATATATCATCATGCATCATTATGCATACATACATATCCATGAAATCTATTAATGGCTCAAAGGAGAGCCATAAAAATTATTATTTAGTGTTGTTTTGTGGTACATTGAATGTTGTGACATAATTAAAAACATATTGTATACATAACATCATGAAATATATATATGTTAAAACAAGTCACAAACATGAGTAAGTCCAATATTTACAATGAAAAAATGTCATGTGATATAAGAACAAACACATCTATTTAGATAATATGCCCTACAATACAATCAAACTTTGACCCAAAAATTATTATCTCCCTTTGAACACATTTTTTTCTTTGCAAAACATGCCCTACATTCATCTTATAAAAATGCTTCTTAAATTGGCCCATTTCACCTATAGTTCCCAAATTCTATAATCTTTGGATCCTCTACTAGTTTACCTTCAATCTAGAGCCACCATACTAAACTTTGTAAAAAATGTTATATTTGGACACATAATATGCAATTATTTTATTCTCCGACACATCTGAACATTTGTGTGTCAATGCATAATTTGTTACACACAATATGCATATCTAGATTAGGAGCTCGATTTTAATCTTCATCCTTTGATTTCAACTTACATAATTTGCAAGTGGAAATGTTCCATGTTTATAGTAGTTCATAAAGATGGTTCATTATTGTTTTGTGAATGACCATGAAACATTTGACATTATGTGCATACAATGAATTTGTGAAACATAAAATTTAAAATTATTATTTTTACCATTCTCTAAACAAACAATCTTAATACGATACACATATTATGACAAGGCCTTGGAGCATTTTTGGAACAATTGAAAATACTATATTCATCACCATGTTGTAAAGAAGAATATGGTAACATGAATCTAAAATAGATCATAGGCTACGCTTATTCCAAGCCAGGCCCTTTTGAAGGGTAATAACTATGATATTCATTGTCATAACAATAGATTCCCCCCTTTAAAATTTAAAAAAAAAATAAAAGAAAATAGAAAAAAGGTTTGAAATGATTTGAACATTTTGTTGCATTACCCATAGAATGAAAAATCATTAGAAAGTTATTTGTAAGTAGTAACAAAATGAAAAATCTTTGCAAGATTGTCTTGAAACTATTTATAGCATTTAATTGACAATATTAGTTACATTTTTCAATATTTGTTTCCAACATATATAAATGACTAATTTTCAAATGTGGATCTTGTGGTTATATTAGTAAATTATAAGGTTAATTAACATAAAAAACAGAAAAAAAAGCTTATCAAACTTACAATTTCAATTAAGCCTTATTTGTGGAAGTAGCCAGAAGGGAGTTCTTATGTAAAAATAATCAATCATATTTCAATAATAGGTCCATGAACTGACCAGTGTTGGGTGGTTATGAGAAATGGGAAATTGATAACTGGCGGTTCTTAGGGTGGTTTTCAAACATATATAACTGTAATTCTTGACACACAAAAATTTCAAATACCCATTCCCAAATTCCAATATTTAACCGTGGTTCTAAAAATCTGAGAACCAATTCTGATATATAAACTGCCATTCTCAAAAAAGTCTAAAAAGAGATCAAATAACCTTTTACAAGACTGCTAGTTCCTTGCTGGTGAAACCCGCCGGCGGTTCTTTGGGGTTCTTTTTGGAAATGACCAGAA
>Ga0209208_10010748_pt1 | contig 11822 bp, 8 predicted proteins | sample S1TSphfallax_3_FD_187694 | JGI IMG/M metagenome (GOLD analysis project Ga0209208, IMG submission 187694) | Host-associated microbial communities from peat moss isolated from Minnesota, USA - S1T2_Fd - Sphagnum fallax MG (SPAdes) (version 2) | ecosystem: Host-associated > Plants > Peat moss >...
TATGAAATAAATTATATATATATATATATATATATAGAAATCATGTCAACCAAAGTTGTCTTAACTGAGAGTCTCTTCCCATTGCTAGTTTAGTACTATCTTGGTAAAATTAGTAAAAACTTAGGTTTTCAGGAAATCTTCACAACTGCAACTTGCTCAAAACAAAATCTTTCACATGAAACTTGTAGAATGACGTAGTAAACCGAATAGGTATGATGAAGTTTTCTTTCTAGCTACAAGCATTTTATCGATCTTCAACTTTCTAATGTTCAATGCTAAAATAGAAAATCATGAAATATTAGACCATGTCTAGCATTCAGTTTTCAAATGCATTGAAATTGTAAACAAGGAATTCAAACTTTGATTCAAACCAAATGATTTTGATTTATTAACTATAAGGAAAAAATATGATATTAGAAATTACCACTATATAATAAAATAATAGTTTGTGTATGATTATGGATGGGTGACCTTTGCTTATAAATTGACCTACACTTCGTTTTAGTTTAGTTTGTTTTATTTTTTATTTATTTTTTCCATTATATAATAATTTTTTTCATATTGATCCTATTGTTTGAAAAGAAATGGTTTGACTTAGAACAAACACACAATGTCAATTAATTATAATTGCTAGTCGTAAATAATATCATGCACAATTCACGATAATTCAATCACCCAATACTCATCCTTTATGCTTACACGTTTGGAACATTGTAGCGTATCTGAATTTATGTTGAATTTTTTTATTATAAAGTTTATTTCTAATGTTCTTAGTTCATTACATAGCCAATGAGTATACTTAATCATCTTTATTATGTTCAAATGGTTAATTTTACTCTAAGAAGTGTGTCTATAACAAACATTCAATAGATGTTAGTTAGGTTTAGGGAATTACTTTGTTAGTAATTATTCTCACGTTAGATATTTGTGTTTATTTCCTACACTTTTTCAGTAATTGTTTAGCTACAATTTTGTATGCTTGCATGTAAATTTTTTAGCTTTTTTTCATGTCCACAAGGTCCCTTTTTATTTACATAATAAAAAATTTGGTAGTAAGAACACTTTGTCATAAGGTTTTTTTATCACATTGTAGTACATCAAAAATGTTATTTTATAGCTAGTCTTATATGATTAGAAGTGAATAAACAACTAAAAATGGCATAAGTGATTATTATAGTCGATAAGGACCAGTCATAGAATGACATTTTTAGTGTAGTGAATTGCAAACATTTTGCCACCTTGTCTATCTAGTCTATTAAAGTGTTTTCTAAAAGTTGTTGGCCCACACACTTCATTTTACTTCCATAGACAAATGGTGAACCTTTATGCTTTTTATGCACAAAATATCATTTACGAGTTCTACAAGTTTTGTCTTTTAGTCAAAAAAAAAAAGTTCTTTGAACTTCACATGAAGACATGATATTAGTATGATCAAAGTTTGAGCTCACTAGTTCAATGATCTTGGGGAGCCACTCTCTAATCAACCTATGACATTTAACTATGGTCTTCTGTACCTTGTTGCAAAGCTATAAGTATCGCATTATGAGATTATGTTCCACCCAACTAGTAAACAATTTCACACCTTGGTTGTTGAAGGAAGAGAATTGGAATCATGTGCATGCAACAATTGATGAGATCAAAGCTAAAGCATTCTTTGCTAGAAGACCAAGCTTTATTCGTGCATAGAAGGCATCCTTGGCAAAGGACTTGAAAAAAAGTGTGTAAACCAATTTTCAAATGAAGGGTTGAGTGTAACTATTGTTGTGAGAAGTGACATCGGGAGAAAGAACGTAACAAAAAGAATGAAGATGAATCAAAGTCAAAGAGTGAGGTGAATGTGATTGTCACTAATTATTTTGAGAATGATTTAAGTACATCTTTTTTTATTAATGTAATGTTTGTCATAATTACCATTCTCCTAAAAAGTAATGTCAATAACATCTAGTGTGTTGATGGTAGGGCAACTAACCACATGATAATCAAAATTGAGTGGTTCACTACTTTTGAAAAGGTTTTGATCAAGGTGTGGCCACTAGTGGTGGTTAATCATCAAAAGCTTTTGCTATGTAGAATGGGAACCATAAAATTCCAATGTGCCATCAATGGTGGATGGGAGAATAAAAGTTTATCAACAACTATTCAATAACTTAACCAACCTTGGCAACTTTGAAGTGCATTCAAACATTTCAAAGACTATTATCACATGTGGGCAACCAACAATTTTTTACAAGTTTGGCAAAAAGCTATGACTTGCTTCAATAACATCAACAATTTCTCGAGGTTGTTCATAGTTCAATCTCAAGAATGGTGGGTACCAATGTGCAATGAACATCAGTCCTTGGTGAAAAACAACACTACCTACTTGCACATTGCAAGCCTATATGTTGCAAATGGGCAGACAAGACCAAAACTAGATATGGAAGAAAAATTGTGAAATATAAAACTTGGCTAGTTGCTTGAGGTTTCATTCCAACCTATGGAATTTACTATGACAAAAATTTTAGTCCAATCATAAAGTTTGAGTCCATTTGGACTATTATTTCTTTCAATGCAATACAACAAGACATGCATATTGTGCAATTTGGTATTTACATTGCATTCTTGCACGTTGACTTGGATGAGAAGATTTATATGTTGTAATTGAAAGGCTTTGCATCTTTGGCGCAAGAATTGAAAGTTTGTCAACTTTTTAAAAGTTTTTACATGCTTGAACTTTTTAATTCGAAACCATAAGTTTGATGACTTTTTACCAAGTTTGACCTTCATCCCATTGAAGTTGATCCTTGTGTGTATTCAACAAAGGAATAGTTACAATAGATTACAACAATATATATGGATGATGGACTAAAATGTTGCGTTTAAATTTCAAAAAGGGAGAAGATGATTATTCATTTGGAGTTAGGAGTTCAAAATTTCTAAATCTTATGTTGATGTCTATGTTGGTTTGCACATCTTATGTAACAAGGCAAACAAACTACTTTATGTGAATCAATCATTGTACATATGGTGAACTTTTCATTGATTTCAATATGAAAATTACTCTTTATCCTATTGGCATTGAGAATCTTGATCATAATTTTCTATATGTAAAGGTTGTCTATAGCTTGCAATTTGCAAAAATGGACAACCATCTTGACATGTCTTATGTAATGAACAATATGGCCATTTTTTTTTTGGGCCATAAAAGATTCATTATATTGAAATGAAAGCATATCTTCAATACCTTGCTAGGACTTTTAGTTTTGCCTTGTGTTACAATGGGAAGATATATTTCAACCTTATTGAAGCTTTAAGAAAATATGTAGATTATGGAAGCAATATCACAAATCACAAGTCTATAGGATTGGTAGTTTTGTCCTTTTAAACCATGGCCTTGGAAGTTGATGTAACAGGAAATAAACATTTGTGGCTAGCTATAGGAGTTTGTAGTATCTTGCACATGCACCAAAGACATCATTTGGATGTGCTACTTACTTGTCAAATGCATCTTTTCGCAACCACAAGCAACAACACTCTATTCTAACGATCAAACCTCCATACACCTTGTTTAAAATCCTGAATTTCATCAAAGAACAAAACATAAAACTGTGTAAGACCATTTCATTTCAACATCTTGAAAATATGAACATTCTCTCCAACACATTAACTAGCAAACTTGTTCACCAAAACTCTACCTACTAATTACACATATGCTTTTGAGCATGGTGCCACTCCTAGCAATGGAAGTGCCAAGTCCTTAAAATAACTTCCTAACTGAGAAGTTCCTAGCAACATAATGGGCGGGGCTCCCTAGAAAATATGGATAAGTTCTTGGAAGTAGTGGAAATGCTAAACAAAGTTCAACCTTTTGTTTTTTTGTGTGAAGATATGTTCATTGGGTGGGAATGTTAGAAGTTTTTATTACATAACTTCATTTTTACTACTCTTAGTTTATTACATAACCAACAAATATGCCCAATCATCTTGTTTTTTTATTATGTTCAAACAATTAATTTTACTCTAATGAATGTAATTGTGACAAACATTCCAAAATACTACTAAGGTTCAAGGAGTTACTTTCTCAGAATTTAATTGTTTTCACGATAAGTATGCACACTCTTTTGTTGCATGTTTTAATAGTTGTTTAGATCCAATTTTGTATGCTTGCATGTTATTTTTGTAGTTTTCTTTGATGTGCACAAAATCCCTTTTTATATCCATAGTTAAAAATTGGTGGCAACAACACTTTGCAATAGGGTTTTTTTTATCACCTTGGAAACATCTTATAACCTGGTTCATTTGGTCTATTCAAGTATTTTCTATAATTAATTAACATCTGATATTATTTTCTTTAATGAAAAAATAAATAAAAATAAAAACAAGCATGAAAATATGTACATATTACTCTATAAAAAATAAATAAAAACTATCTTACTATAATGAACATGAAACAATGATATTACATGATAATTATCATATCATTAGTAGAAAAAATCTTAGATCAAAATTTGTTGTAGATTTTAATATAACATTCTATGAAAAAATAAATGAAACAATTAACATAATTGATGTTTGTAATTGCCAAAATGCAAACATTTTCTTTTCTTTCCATCTCAAAAGGAATCTTTAAGAATACTAGTTGTAACTTGTGCCATTAGCCCAAGTGTGAATTAGTTATCCAACTAAATTTTCCTTCCAAAACTATTTTTTAAATTAAATTTGCAATGAGAAAAATATTCAAAATTCAATATCTCTTGCATTTTAGGTTAAATCCTACTCATTGAAGGTTTTCCAAAAATACCAAAAGTGTGCCCAAATTCCCGTATTAAGTTATTTTTTTGACTTAAATGAATTTTCAATGAAATAATTGTTCAATATTGAATATCTTCTCCACCAAAGGGTGAAATGTTATGAAACCAACTCGATGCACCCCTCCTCATCGAGGGCTTTCAAATGGTACTAAGAGCACATCAAGAGGTGTCATGGTTTGGAAGATCTCAACATGACAAACAAACAACCTTCCTTTCATAGATAGTGGTATAACCTTCAAATTGCTCTACTATGACAATTGGAAAATTCAAAATAAATATGGGGAAACTAGCCTTCTTTCCTAGGACCCAATAGGACAAAATATCCAAGCGAAGGATAGCAAACCAGTCCTATTGGGAAATGCAACTTGTGAAAATAGAGGTTATGATAGTTGGTTTGGCTACTATCTATCTACGAAAGAAGGTAGTTTGTTGTGTTTTCTAGTTATGAGATCCACCGAACTGGGATGTTTCATATCGTGTTCTTGGTGTCTCTGAAAAGCTCTTGACAAGGAGGGGTGCATGGGCTTTGGTTCCATGGTGTTTGGACTTGTGGTGCAAAAGTTCTTAAATATTGAATGCTTTCTTCACTGAAAATTAAATTAAATCATAGCTGAAAATTTCAGAGGAATTAGAATGTGCCTTTGGCGTTGTTGGAAAGATCTTGATGAGCAGGATTTAATGGAATTAATTCGGTAAGAGTTGGATTCAAAATGTGGGAAATATTGATTTCTAAGTGATTTCTGCTGCTGCTGAAAATTCAAATAAATTCCAAAAAACCAGGTTTTGGAAGGAAAAATCAGTTGAGAATGTGATAACACTTGTGCCAACGGCATAGGCCACAACTACGAAATTCTAATTCAACAAACATCACTGGATTTGAAGCTTATTGTTTAGGAGTTTTCAAATGCCAAAATAATATAGTAGTTGTATAGCTATTATGTTTGTAAACAGAAAAATACAGAACATGTACAAGTAGATTTTCAAAGGTTAGTTCTTATAATCATTAGCTAATTCAACTAAGAACTTATTGGAACAAACAACATTTTGTTTCAATGTACTATTGGGGGGAGTTATGCTCTCAAAAAATGACTATTGTAGTTTGTGTATGAAATCCATCAAGATGGCAACTTCCTAAAATAAAAACTTAGAAAAAAGAAACACAAGGTACTAATATGATGATAACAACTGATCTATTAAAAACCGATCTATTAAAAACCCACTTTAAGCAAGTGGGTTGTTAATAGTGGATAGTAAAAAACAGTTCTCACCTTAGTATAGACCATCTTGTTACTTAGTTAGTATTCACCTATTTTCCCTACCTATCTATCTATACATATATGACCTACTTCCTTACAGAATGAGTTACCAAGGTGAAGCTAGATATTAACCCAGGTTGAGGTTCATCCACAACTGAGTCATACCAATCATTGATTGGATGATGTGCTGGTGGATGCTGGTTCATTCTGACCAAACCTTGGTAACCACCCCAGAGTCATATAACTAGTTTCCAATGGATTGTGCACTGGTGGGTGGCTCGGTCACATTAACCCTTGTGTTACACAGGTAAAAGTAGTGCACAGATTTTTTACTCCTACACAACTATCATTTGCTTCTGGCTCCTTTTGTAGGTGGTAGGGGGTTTCACCACAGTACCCAGTGCTGGTGACAACATATAGTGGGGAATGGCCATTCAATGCTCTTTAACCCTAGCCCCACCCAGGTTTGATTCCTACCCAGCTATATGGTGCTTTATGCCAAGGGAAGTGACTCTACACAGTAGAGCGTGTCTTAAAGCATATGCTCTAGTATGCAATAAGATGATTGATTGATAATAGAGTTATCCAGAAAGTGACCTTGTCCTTGGGCCTTCTTTCATCCCTACCCCCTCTTTCAGTGATATTGGCAAAGTACTGAAATTTTTAAAAATCTCAGTATGGAATGTTGAAAATCATATAAAGTTTCAGCATTTAATGAACAAGGTTCAAGACCAATTATAGTAGTTGTACAAGTAGGAGCAGTGAAAATATATGTAGCAGCAGTGGAGGCGTTCAAGACCAATTATAGTAGTTGTACAGGTAGGAGCAGTGAAAATATATGTAGCAGCCGTGGAGGCGTTCAAGACCAATTATAGTAGTTGTACAGGTAGGAGCAGTGAAAATATATGTAGCAGCAGTGGAGGCGGCTCAGGAACAGCGAAAGACAGGATGAATACCACAAAAACCGATGGTTTTCTGCGCTTCATCCCACCTTGAATGCTACCTTTTTTCTAAAGGTTTTATTGAAGCTCACCATGTATGACCAGGAGTCCGGGTCCGGTGCTGTATTTTCCTTCCTTATGGATAACTCTATTATCCATTTCTATATAATGATCATGCATGATGGATACACATGATAAAACAAAAGACACACTATATATTCTTAGAAGGACAAGTCCAAAAGAGGATGCAATCATAAGAAACTACCTCATCAAAAACTTTTGTTTCTTTTTTAAGAGATTAATCTGATAGTAGTAGGGTATCCAAGAACATGCAAATGATGGAGTGTTCATGCATTTGACACCATCATTGCAAGAGAACCACCTCATCCAAGAGAACACATGGGGGGGGGGGGTCAAACACTAAGGATCCAAGGAACAAACACACTGACCTGGAAGACTGAATGAGACAAGGAACTTGGGTCCCAAAAACCTAGCAATGCAATTCAATCAATTCCCGCATTATAAACCCCATGTGGCATTGTTGAAAGTATGGATTGTCATTTCTAGTCAACTTAGCAAATGAATATGTTCATACCCATCATCTGCAATTGAGTTCAGAATTGCATCAATCATCAACCCCAATAATTGAATGTGTGACTAAAGCCCACATGGTACATAAACTAAATTATCTATTACTTCCAAAACCTCAAGTTGAATTCTAGTATGGAGGACCAACCTGGAGCTTCAAGCTGCAACCATGTCGAAGCACACCTCTCCAAAGCAGGTAATCATTGTTATAGGGAAGAGGCTGTCAATCACAAATGTCCTAGCTAGAATCAACAGATTCAGTGCTCCAGATGAATTAGCTTTTCTTGGAGTGCACAGATGACAACTGAGAGTATCTATCATATCTGAGGCACTCATAGCAGCAGACATTCAACCAAGACATCATCAAACTTCACACAAAGATAGAAATCACATAGAATCGAATTCTCCTTTTATAAATTCCAGGGTATGATTGCAATTACACTGACAGGACATTTCTTGAAAAGAGAAATATGACCTGCAAAGAACCCCTTGAGGTACCTGCGAGATATGATCATCTGGCTGCTTTTCTGCCACAGATCCTTTCATTGTCAGTTCTTTCATGTACTACCCTGCAATCTGACTCTCATCCTCCTAAGGCATATCCCAGATTGAGACTTACAGACGTCTAAGGACACAGAGAATCACTGAAGACCTCTCCTGCAGTAGACCAAAGACAACCTGAACTCTCTCTCCCTCAATGAAATCTTACAAATGTATATGTGCTAAGCAGATATAAAGACCACACAAAATGCTATGCAGAAAACTTTACAATGCCAGACAGCTTGATCATGCAATCTAGCCTGAAACAAGAATTTCCAATGTTGAGCAAACTATGTTCCCTGTTCATATTTATGTACTGAATATTATATGATCCCATTCAAATCATGAAGCTCTTTATACCATTGCTCAGGTAGCAATGCAAGTAACTCGGAGGACAGCTTGTGCTGTGATGGGTGAGAGTTTGTTAAGGCAGAATTGCTCCCATGGGTCTGTTTGCTGGAAATCCAGATTAGGAGCCTCAAAGTCTGTCATGGACTGAGCATCAGGAGAACATTTGCAGTATGCTGTATGGAGGTCTAATACAAGCTTGCGAGCAGCCTCACGAGCTTCTGGGAGTCTGTCATTCAATTGTGCAGCTGCAAGTTGAATGAGTGGCTCCATTCCATACTGCTTGATTCCATCCAATCCCTGAGAAACAGTATCCAAGTGTCAACTTACAGCAGAGCAGCTCTTATGCTGAGACATGGTGCACAATGGTGACAAGCCAGAGACCAAATTTCAGAATCATCATTGCTCAACTGACTTATGCTGCAACAAAAAGCCTTGACCTCTATGGCTGACAAAGGGAGGTTGAACTAGAAAGGACTGTTGAGAAAGCAGTCCCAATTCAAGTTAGCAGAAAAAATGCTTGGCAGGTCCCAATTGGGTTTTGGGTTATCTATTGTCACAACAAAAACTAAAAGCAAAGATTTGAAGCCACGTATGTGCAGAAGGGACATACCAGCCTTGACACAGAGTTATACATACACATTGCTGCTTTAGCACGCACTCGTGGATTCCGGTGACTGACATAAGGCTGCAGTTTCTGCAACATGGGCTGGGGAGAAATTGATGTTGTCATGCCTATGAGAGTTCTTTCTGCTTCCTCACACACAAAACGCTTGTCCTGGGATGATTTCAGCAGAAGCTGAAGCAACTGCAAAGACACACTAATCATTTGTCAGACCTTCACAAATGGTTACTGTAGTGGAGCACTTTTCATAGGACTGACAAGTATTATCTATCTCACTTTTAAAAGAATAGAAAGGTCCAAGGGTTTCAGGAACCCCAGTTCTACAGAGAGTTATAAAACTGGAACCCTAAACCCACCACCAGACACAATACTAGCTTACTTACACATTACAGCAGAGATGCAGAGAATTCTGGTCACATAGAGCCATATCAGCAGTTTCCTTCTGCAAATTCAGCCAGACACTCTTTCAGAACCAAAACAGATGGTCATACCAGTGGATCCAACAAGTCAAGCAGTTGATCTTGGTAGGCCTTGAACATGTCTGTTGATGTCATGAGAGCTGTCTTGCATAAAGCACTCCTTGGATTCTTCACAGACTTGATAACCAAAGCCACCACTGCACCTCTGTCCACACGCAATCATCTCACAGGGCATGTTAATCAACCTTGTTGTTGATGAGAGAACACTCACTAGAATTTGTTGAGCTTGAAATTCTAGTTTACACAACATTACAAACTGCCTCTTTGTCAATATAGCTTTCAATGGGCATACAACTTGAGGTGCCAGTGACTAGGTGCTGTCATTATTGCAATTGACCCATGGCAATGAAGTTTAGAAGAGATCTCTTTCAATTCCAAACTAAATATACATATAGAATTGCATGGCGCCACTTACAGGATAGGGATCAACAAATCCGCATGGAAGATAGAGAGCTGCCGGGTATGGGTCAATGCCTCACAAACCACAAGCCACTCCTTGGAATCCAGTCTTTCCAGCAATGTCTATCATGAACAAACAATCAGGGCTACTATTAGAGCAGCCCCAGAAATGTCCAGAGGCAAAAGCAACATCAGGTTTTTAGAAGGTAATATTGTTCGTGAAAAAGACACCAAATTGGAAGGAGGTTCTCACAAACCAGCTTGTAGAAGAATCCTACACTGCTGTACTGTTATGGAAACCACTGCACTTTTGCCTTATCTTTCAAATGACAAGAAAGCAATGCAGAGCGCTTCATTGCTGATTGAACGACACTTGCATAGAATTTCTTGCAAGTGCATTTGGCCAGCCTTAACGAGAGTCGAGATAGAGAACAAGAGGGCCAGATATTTTACCATCACTTGAGTATCAACATCAGCCAAATCCTTGAGATCGTCCGACACGATGTACTCGAGTTCTGCAGGGCCAGGCTCCGTGGGAACTTCCATTTCTACATTCGATGCAATGGCGGGCCTGGGAGCAAGCGTCGGCTGAAAATAGTCGTCGGCACTCCTGTGCAAGTCCAAGTTTTCGTCGTTCGGACCTGACAACACTACTTTCATTACTCTTTTCTTGGCGATGTTACTGCGTCTCTCTGTCAGGGGCACAGCATTCACGTTTCTGAGTGCCGTATGAGACATGTGAGCCTCTCCTTTTCGGATCCCTTTCTTGCTGCTGCTGCTGTTGGATACAAAAAAAATGAGCCTATGTACACAGAGAGATGCACCGATTCGAACTTCTGGTATTCCACAGGCGCAGATATGCTCTTCAGCAAAAGTAGGAGCAGGAGGAAGAGAATGCCTCAACGAGCTGAATATGCAAACCTGGAGGGGGGAAAACCAGTGGCACAGATAAGAAGACAAACAAGAATGGAATTCCTAGACAATAGCTCTGGATGCAAAAGTAGAGGAAAGCCACCAAAGACTGCGCGTCCATCAGCGAGAATAACATAGAACTGCTGATGAGAAAGATAATGCAATGGATCTGAACCAAGTCACAATACATACAACGAGATGCAAGCCAGAAACAGACAGCCAGAGCACAATACCTGCCCAACCGGGACAACGATAGATTCGTGCGCGCGCACATACACACCAAGAACTTCTTGCCGGAAACGGAATGCAGGCTCATGCGCTTTCTCACCGAAACAGGGGGAGAATCAGGGGTAGACTTGAGAAGAACTCCACGGCAGAACCTGTTGCAGAACAGAAAAGAAAAGAAAAAGCTAAGCAAAGGCAAGCATTCTTCAGGTACAGAGAGAAAACCTGCAAGAAGCAGTACAGAAACAACCGAGGAAAGGTAGAAAAGGCCAAAAGAGTGCGAATCAGAAACGAGAGACAGAAGAGATACACAAATGGCAGCAGAACAATTCTGACAAATGTGTTGAAGTGAAAGTTGCAACAAACGGCACTTGCCAGAATCGGAATGGAAAGCACGGTTCTCTGACGACGGTGACAGCAAGGGTTCAGCAACTTTAAGCACAGTTCTCTGACGAGCGTGACAGCAAGAGTTCAGCAACTTTTCTGCTAGCGAGAGAGAGTGAGAGAGAGAATGAATGCGGGTGGGAGGAAAGTGAGGCAGCAAGCAAGATACCTTAATAATAAGCTGTTTGGCGACGGCGGACGGGCGAACGGGCGGGCGGGCGGGCGAGCGAGAAAAAAGAGGGAGACGAAACGAGGGGCCCCAACGGTACGAAATAATGGCGCGCTCAGGCATCGGCCGCTCGCCGATCGCCGATCGTCCGACGAAAGGACACAGG
>Ga0209208_10010750_pt1 | contig 11821 bp, 11 predicted proteins | sample S1TSphfallax_3_FD_187694 | JGI IMG/M metagenome (GOLD analysis project Ga0209208, IMG submission 187694) | Host-associated microbial communities from peat moss isolated from Minnesota, USA - S1T2_Fd - Sphagnum fallax MG (SPAdes) (version 2) | ecosystem: Host-associated > Plants > Peat moss >...
CTGCGTGCGTGCATCGACTATCTTTCCGGCAGCGCCGAGGCCGCCGATCCCGCCAGCGTGCGGCGCATCGGGCGCGAGGGCGACATTCTCGTCGGCCTCGGCCGCGATGCGAGCGCGGCGTACTACGAGAACGCCGGCACGATTCCCGACGAACAGACGATCTCCGTGCAAGGCAGCGGCGGCAGCAAGATCGGCCGGCTCGACGAGGGCTTCGCCGCGACGCTCAAAGAGGGCGATTCGTTCTTGCTCGACGGCCGCGTGCTGCGCGTCAAAGACGTTGCGCCGACGGGCCTGCGTGTTGAGCCGTATAACGGGCGGCCGAACGTGCCGCAGTGGTCCTCGCACATGAAAGGCGTACCGCTGGTGCTGGCGCGCGAGATCAGCGCGCTGCGGCTCGCCGTTGCCGAGCGGCTCGCGAGCGGCGGAACGCAGGCGGCGCTCGGGTTCTTGCGCGCGCGCTACGCGCTCGAGGGCGTCGAGGCCGCGCACGTCGTGCGTTATATCGCGCAGCAGGTGGCGCTCTCCGCGCTCCCGGACGATGCGCACCCGGTGATCGAGATCTACCGCATCGACGCAAAGCAAACGGCCGTGTTCCATACCTGCGCCGGGCGGCGCGTGAACGAGACGCTCGCGCGGCTGGTCGGCGCGCGCATCTTCCGGCGCTTCAAACTCAACACGCACCTCACGACCGACGACAACGGATTCCTCATCACGCTGCCCGCGCACAAGACGATCCCCGATGCAGGCTGGGCCGATCTGCTCTACCTGCGCGATTTCGAGCGCGACCTGCTCGACGGATTGCGCGCGTCGTATCTCTTGCGGCGGCACTTCAAGTACGTCGCGAATACCGGGCTCCTGGTGCTGCGGCGCGCGGGCGGTCAAAGCATCCGGCGCGGCACGCTCGCCTGGAGTAGCGAGCGTATCTTCGACCGGCTCTTCGAAAGCGATCCGCAGTTTCCGCTCGTGCGCGAGACGATCCGCGTCGTCACGCGCGATCTGCTCGATTCGCCGTCGGCGCTCGCGTATCTCGAAGGACTGGCGGGCGAACCGCGCGTGATCCATCCGCCGGCGGCGACGCCGTTCACGTTCGGGATCGTCACGTCGAGTTTCGGCGATTCGGTCGTGATGGACGATCGCACGAGCATGGTCGAGGCGCTGCACGAGCGCGTGCTCGCGGTGCTCGGCGAAACCCTCGAAGACGAGCACGATCTGCTCGCGCAGACGGCCAACGCATGAGGCATCCCGCGGTCGCGGCCCTCGAACATCCGCTCGCCGAGGGCGTGCTCGCGCTCGCGCACGGCTTCGCGTACTTACCGGCCTCGCGGGTCCTGATCTGCGCCGACGCGCATTTCGGTTACGAAGACGTGATGGGCGGCGGCAGTTCGCTGCCGCTGTGGAGTACGGCCGAGACCGGTGCGACGATCGCGCTCGTCGCGCAGCGCGTCGCGGCGCGCGAGATCGTCTTTCTCGGCGATGCGATACACGGCTCGCGCATGAGCGAAGGCGCCGCCCGCACGGTCGGCGCGGCGTTCGATGCGCTGCGCGCGATCGCGACGGTCACGTTCATCGCCGGCAACCACGAAGGCCGCACGCGCGGCGCCGCGATCCTCGGCGCGACCGTCGAATCGTGCGAACGCGACGGTTGGCTCTTACTGCACGGCGACAAGCCGGGACCCCTCGGCGCGCGCGCGATCATCGGTCATCTGCACCCCAGCATCCACCTCGGCGGTGGCACGAGTTCGCCGGCCTTCCTCGCGAGCGAACGCATCGTCGTCGTTCCGGCGCTCACGCCGTATTCGACCGGCCTCGACGTGCTCGGCGATGCCTGCATCGAGGCGCTCGCCCCCTGGAACGTGACGCGCCGCGATCTGCACGTGGTCGCCGCAAGCGCCGAGCGCGTTTACCCCTTCGGCACGCTCTCGCGCCTGCGCGGCGCGCTCCGCGCGCCGCAACCCGCCCGCGCACCGCGCGCGTTTCGCCGGCGGTTCCTCAAGCCCGATCGCTGAGGCGAACGCCGGATGCCGGCGCGATTAGATGCCCAGTCGCGCGAGGGTGGTATAGATCGCGGCGACTTGCGAGCCGACTTCGATCCCGTGCGGACCGATCAGATCGCGGATCTCGCCGAGCGGCACGGTTTCGACGGTGATGTATTCCGTCGGCTCGGGTTCCGGTGCGTGGACGAGTTCGGCGTTACGAATCAGATACACGTAGAAGCGGCCGTTGGAATTGGTCGGATCGGCGATGTAGGAGGCGATGAGTTCCGGCGGCCGCCCCGCGTAACCGGTCTCTTCGCGCAATTCGCGTACCGCGCAGTCGGCAGGGTCTTCGCCCTCATCGATCGCACCGGCCGGCAGCTCGAGGACGACTTGCCCGATGCCGTGCTTGTACTGCCGCACCAGGACGACGTCGGCGGACGGCGTCAGCGCGAAGATGATACAGAAGCCGTGCGACTCGCGCACGAAGTAGTTCTCGACGACGCTGCCGTTCGGTAACTCGATGGTATCGGCGCGCAGCTGCAGGTACGCCGTGCGGATCGGATAGGTCGACGAGACGACGCGCCAGCGTGCCTCGTCCGATTCGGAGCTCACGGGAAAGCCGTTTAGTCTCGGCGCCCAGAATCCCGTTTCCCGATGGGAAACCGGCGCCTGGGTGCGGAACGTTTCGCCAAACGCGCGCATCCGATCGGAGAGACGCCGAACATCGAAGCGATCAAAATCGGACAAACCTACGACACCGCCTATGGGACGCTCTGGAAAGACGGCACGTACTTCCCGCGGGGAACGAAAGTGCTCGTCGTGGGTCTGCATCTCGAGCAGGGCTATTGCGTACGCTTCCCGGCCCAGATCGATGGCGAAGATTTAGAGACCTGGGAAGATTGGGACGAGGTCGATTTCCTCGCCCCCGAGGGCAGCATCGCCGCGACCGGCGCCCTTCCGGCGAGCGTGCTCGCCGAAGCGCGCGAGGTCCTTGACGACGCCGAAGACGGCTGTCACCTCCATCTCCACGAAGGCGACGAAGAAGACTCCTAGCGCGCGCGGCGGGTGCTCTCCGGGGCGTTGCTTCGCGCGTGGGATTCGGCCTCGGGAGCTGGGCACATCGGCTGGCTACCAGCGCCACCGATTTCGCCAATCTCCACCGCATAGGTGGGATTCGACGGGCCCGCGATCGTGAGAAGTCCGCCTGTCGTGAAGTTGATCGGCCCGTATGTCGGATAGTAGCCGCCCGTTGGATCGAGCAGGACGCCGTTCGGAAAGGTCGCGGTGACGATTATGGGGTCGCCGGCGGGATCGAAATTTACCGTGTAGCCACCGAGCGCGCTCGGGCCCAACGTACTCGACCCCGGCTGTGAAGCGCCGCTATAGGTCGCGTAAGGTAAGCCACTCGACAGCGCGTTCGTGGCGCTGAAGGTCGGGTTGTCATAAAACGCATTTGTTCCGCCCATATCGTCGGTGGGCAAGAAAAAGAGTTGCTGGTTTTGATTGAAGCACAGCGGATACGTGGCTGCCTCAGATTGCTGTACAAAATACCCCGCCACCGTCTGGTTTGTCGCATCGGAGAGGATCGCAATCGAACTCGCATCCGCTCCGGTCAGGTACGCGCTCGCATTCGATCCGCTTACGAACGAGGGGAAACCCGTCGAGGGCGTATACGGATAATATTCAGCCGTGCCCAGGACCAATTGCATCGTGACACCGAGGTTGTTCGTACCGGCCTCCGAGACGCTGATGGGTCCGTCGGTGTTCCCTTGTGCAAGCAGGTAGCCCGTCTGAGTCGCGATGCCGCCGAGGTAGCCGAGCCCTGGGGTATAGTTTGGGTAATACGGACTGCTGAATTCCTGAATGGTGACGTAGTCATTTCCGGGTGCGAGGTAGAGCGGTATCGTCTGCGTGGCTTCGGTCGTATTGATCGGGTAATCGATCAGGGCCATATACGTGTTCGACGTCCCGTTATTTCCGGACGAGCTGACTTGGATTTCGAGGTAATTGATGCCGGAGTTGTTGTTCGTCGGATCGATGTACGACGGCTTGCGGTGCTTCGCGCTCGCGGCGGTTGCCGGGGCTTTCGCTTTCTTCAAGCGCAGGAAACTGCTCGAGAACTTGAGCGTGAGCTTCGTGTTGGCGGGGTGCTTCGTGTGGCTCGTTGATCCGGATCCGCTCGAGGGTGTCGGTCGGGGAACGGACGAGGAACCGCCACCGGAGGAACATGCGGCCAGTACGGCTGCCGTTGTAGAGAGCGCGACTAAGCGACGAGCGTTCATTAGTTCTTGCGCGCCTTTCTATTCACGGTGATGCTGTTGAGACTCTGGTAGATTTCCAGATATGCAGTCGATCCCGTCGTATCGGTCAGCATGATCACGCAATTTGACGAAACCACCGAGCCGGGGCTCGACAAGTTGTAGAACGAGTACGTGTAGTACCCGCCGCCGATATCCGTTACGGTGCCGGCGCCGGCGAGGAGCGGACTACAGGCACCGCCGTTCGAGTACACGCTCGGCGTGATCCCGGCGCCGCTGCCGAGCGAATCCGTGAAGAACACGAAGAGCTCGTCGCCGTTCGAGTACGTTTCGAGATCGAGCGCATCGGCAGGGCCGTTGTAGTTCCCGGGGTCCGGGGCCGGCGCGAGGCCGACTGCCGTATACGAGGGTACGGTCGGCGCCATGGTGGGAGACGAGGCTGGGATGTAGTTCAAGCCCGGCGATTCAAATGTCAGGGCGCCTGGAACTACCGGGATGGGATCCACGGTGATCGTCTGCGGCGAACCGGAACCGCTGAAAAATTGATAGGTCGTCGTGGTCGTCCCCGCGGATGCGGTAAGAAAAACGTTCGAGCCAACAGGGGCGATACCGTCGTAACTGATCGGCCACGAGATCGATGTGGTCCCGGCCCCGGCTTCCGCGCCGACGGTGAAGTCAGAAGCGTTGGTCCCGGTGAGAGCGAGCGACGCCGACACGACGTTCCCTTCTGCGTCGATGAGTGCGCCGGGACCAACGATGGTCGCTCCTGATTCATCTATCGCGACGAGCGTCGCCGTGATCATCGAAGGCGTTCCATAGGTAAACGACGTTGCCGAATATTGGACGATAAGGGTGTTCACGATGGCGTTGAGCGTGAACGCGAGGGGGTTGTTCGCACCCGCCACGATGGTCTCGGTCATCGTCGCCGTCGAGAGCAGCAAACCGCCGGCGCTCGGATCGGAGTAGGTCGAGACCGTGATGGCCTCCGTTCCCGCCGGCACGTTTGCTTCAGCGGTACACGTAAACGATCCGTTCGAAACCGGGCCGCATGGCGCGACGCCGGCTTGAATGCTGACCGTGCTCGTCACGGTGCCGCCGACGGCGAACGTGACCGACGCGGTGTTGGGAGAGACGTATGCGGGGCGCTTCCGCTTCGACGAAGACGCCGCCGTGACGACCGGGACGCGAATGCTGAAGGTCGCCTTCCCGGTTCCTTTCGATTGCGACCCGGAACCACCCAATGTTGGCGAAGAAGAGGCGGCTGGGACGCCTCGTGACGGCGGGGCCGAACCACCACCACCACCGCAACCGATCACGGCGACCGCAATGACCGCGGCGAACGCGAGATGCAAGCGTTTCATCAGTGTCCCTTGCCTTTTTCGTGGCCTTGGATGGTGACCGGGGTGGTCGTCACGGTGACGGTAACCGTAACCGACTGATTGTGCGAATCCGTGACGGTTACGTTCGCGATACCGGCGGCGACGGCGGTGATGCCGATCGTCGTCGCCCATGGATACCCCGCCGCCGTCACCGGTGAGTTCGCCGTTACGGCCGCGGTGTTATCGGACGTCACGGTATACGATCCGGTGTAGCCGAGTTCGGTCACCGTGAACGACGCGGCGCCCGTCTGATTCACCGCGAGCGTCGGACCGGAACCCGTCAGCGGAGCGATGCTCGGCGCCGGCGATGGTGAGGGCGACGGGCTCGGTGACGGCAACGGGCTGGGTGATGCCATCAGATCGGGGAAAATCTCGATCTCGACGAGGCTCAGCCCGGTGGGTAGGCTCGACGGAACCGTGCCGGTGGTAGCGCCATAGGCGTAGATCTCCTCATAGACAGACGGCGCCGTGTATTCGTCGTTCGCGGTGGTTGAAACCGTGATGACGTCCTGCGGCGAGTAGACCGGCAACGTATAGATTCCGGTCGTCGGATCGGTGGTTGCCGTCGTCCCCGCGTACGGGGCGCCGTCACCGGAATCATACGTTACCGAGATCTGTCCGTAGATCGGGCTCTCGACCTGCTCCGGCTTCACGGAAAGCGGATGGATTCCGCGAGCAATGCTGCTCTCGCTATAGCTATATGCGAGGAGCGAGACGTAGATCGGAGCGTTGTAGGTTTCCGGTGAGAGAATCGTGTTGCCTTGGTTATCGATCGCGATCGCATAGAGGCGCCCGGACGAGGGCAATGCGGTTTGGTTCGGCAGTCCGAGCGTGAGGCCGTAGGCATAGATCCCCTCGACCGACCCGTATTGATACGCGATGTTCGATGTCATCAAGACGGATGCGACGTTGCCGCTCAGCGTGAGCGACGCCGTGTTTTGCTGGTTTGCTTGGACGGTGATCGCGAATGCGCCGCTGCCGAGTTGCGTGCCCGGCGTCGCGTTCGTCGAAGAATACGTCGTCACCGTGTACACATCGGTGCCGACCACCGCGTTGATCCCGATCGAACACTGCAAACCGCTCGTCGAGGAACTGCAACCCGGCGTGCTTGCGGTGAGCGCATAGGGCGCGGACGGCACGCCGAGCGTTGCGCCCGCCGTGCTCGATTGCGTGAGCGTGAAGACGATCGATTGCGTTCCGGCGGCGACATTTTTCTTCGAGCGGTGATTGCTGCTGGCCGACGTCGCGGGCGGGATCGTGATTTTGAAGGTGGCGGCCGCGACGGCGACGCTCTGCTGACCGCTGCCGGAACTGGGCGCTGCCGAGGGCGCGGCCGAAGCCTTCGCAATCGGAGGCGTTATCGAACCGCCGCCGCCGCCGCCGCCACATGCCACGACGCTTAGCCCGGCGATAATGCCGAGCGCGATCACGCCAGAACGTCTAAACATTCACGTACCTCGGGAGTCGGCAGCCGAAGGACCGCAAAAAACGCGGACCTCAGAGAGACCGTGGTAACGGCTCCAGCCAGCCGGTATGTTCACCGTCGAGCGCTCTCTCCCTAGAAGCGGATGCGCTTTCGGCGGATTGTGATTTCGGACGGCTCGCCCGCATGGCACCTGACCAAGCGAACGCCGACACGGCCTGCCGGCTTACTTTTCAGAGCAACCCGGCGACATGCCCGGCGCTTGAGCATGTACATAACCTCGGGACAGCGCGTAGATGCCCGGAGCTCGGCCTGAGGCCTCGCATCCGAACCGCGCTCCGTCATTTATCCGCTTGGCTTGCTCCCCCCTGGGATAATCCTGTGAGCCCGCGCACGGTACGAGGTCGGCCCGCGAGCGCGGGGAAAGCGCCTCGCGTGAACCAGCTGCCGATGCGTCCCTGGCAGAACGCTCTCGCGATCGTCGCGGGGTTCCTGGTCGGCGGCGCGCTCTTGCCGTGGCCGGCGCGCTACCGGCTCACCTGCGCCTTCGCCGCGATGGCGATCGTGCTGGTCTTGCTCGCGGCGCGCCTGAGCGCGCATTCCAAAGCCCGGTCCCAAAGCGCGCGGACGGCCACGCTCTCGCAGATCGAGCGGATCCGGGCGGAGCGTGAAAAACGGATGCGCCGCCGCTAAGCGCCGCCGCGCTCCTCGGCGCCGTCGAGCAGCGCCAGCAAGGCGCCGTAGCTGCGTCCGACGACGGCCGCGTTGTGCTCAGCCTCGATGATATCGTGCGAGGGACCGATGCCGAGGAGCGTGTGAACGCGAACGTTTGCGGCTCCGCTCGCGCGCCACGCCGCGGCGAGCCGCCGGATCGCGGCGTTGTTGACCGCGCTCTCGCCGCGATTGATCACGAGCGTGATCGGCGCGCGCGGGGCCGCCTGCGCGGCTGCGCTTGCGAGCCGAGCGGCAAGGCCAAGCCCCTCGGCCACCGCGTGCGTCGGATAGCGCGGATACCCGCGCGCCGGCAGCATCCGCTCGCGCAGGAGCGGATTCCACCACAGAAACCGATTGCGCAGCTGCAGCATCCGGCGTGCGAGCAGCGGCGTGAGCCCGCGCGGCACGCCGGCGAGGCCCAGCAGGGGCGCGATCGCGATCGCGCGCTCGACGGACTCGTGCTGCGCGCTCCAGGCCGCCAGCAAACCGCCGAGCGAGAAGCCGACGACGCGCACCCGGTCGCCGAACTCGCGCGCGATTGCGATCTGTTCGCCCACGAAGGCGACCAATTCATCGGCGCTCAGGTGGCGCAAGTTCTCCGTCATCCGATCGGCGTGACCGTGACGCGGCAAGCGCGGAATGAGCACGTTGTCGCCGCTCGCATACACATGCGCCGCCAGCGGCGCGAACTGGCGCGGCCCGGCCGTCAGCCCATGGAAGAAGAGGGTCACGCGCGGCGTCCGCTTCCCGTGTGTGAAGCGGACCGCTCCGCCGTCGCGCGCGAGCGGCTCGTGCGCGGCTGCATCGGCGGCATCGAAGGCGCGCTCGGCGCGCGCGAAGGCCTCGTCGCTCACGCCTGTGCCCCGGCCGCGAGCCCTTCGCGCGCGAGCATCTCGGCGTAGATTTCGCGCACGCGTTCGAGCGTATCCGCATCGGCCGCGCGTCTGTCCGGCCGCAAGCGGACGATGCGCGGGAAGCGCAGCGAGAAGCCGCTCGCGTGGAGCGCGCTCTCTTGGATGACGTCGAACGCGATCTCCACCACGAGCGCCGGCTCGACGACGATTTCACGCCGCTTGAGCTGCAGCCGATCGTAGGCGTCGCGCGCGGCTTCGGGCGGCAGCCGGTGCGCCTCGAACCAAACCGTCAGCTCGGCGATCTCCGCGTCGGTGAGCCCGGAGTATGCTTTCCCGATCACGGCGAGTTCGCTGCCGCTGCGCACGGCGAAGGTGTAATCGGAGAGCAGCCGCGCGCGCCGGCCATGGCCCCACTCGACGCCCACGACGACCGCGTCGATCGTGGCGAGCTCGCGCTTGAGTTTGAGCCACCACTTGCCGCGCCGGCCGGGGGCATACGGCGCATCGCTGCGCTTGAAGACCAGCCCTTCGTGACCGCGTTCGCGAGCGGCCGCAAAGCGTGCATTGACGGCGGCGGCGTCGTCGGTCGCCGCGAGCGTGTGCCACGGTGCGACGCTCACGCGGGCGGCATCGGCGCCCGCGAGCACTTCGGCCAGCGCGCCGCGGCGTTCGGCGAGGGGGACGTCGATCAGCGATTCCGCTTCGCGCGCGAGCAGGTCGAACACGATGTAGCGCACCGGAACCTCGCGCGCGAGCTCGGGATCGATCGTTTTGCGCTGCAGCCGCGCCTGCAAGGAGCGGAACGGCAACACGGCGCCGTCGCGCTCGGCGATCAGTTCGCCGTCGAGCGCGAACGAGCCGGAACGCGCGCGTAGCGCGGCGACGACCTCGGGAAAGGATTCCGACACGTCGGCGAGCGTTCGCGAGAAGAGCGAGACGCGCCCGGGCGTCACGTGCGCCTGCAGGCGGATGCCGTCGTATTTGTCCTCCGCGATCCAACTCGTGCCGGCCAGAGCGGGATAGGTCTCGCCGTACGGTATCGGGGTTGCGAGCATGAACGCAACCGGTGCGTGGTAGCCCGGTGCGATCGCCGCCAGCGCGTCGCGACGCGCGGCGACCGCGACCGCGCCGATGTCGCCGGCGAACGCGGCGGCGCGCCGCACGAGCGCCGGATCGCGCTCGAACGCCGCGGCGATTGCGTCGGCGACGAGGCCGGCTTTGAGGCCGATACGCAAGTCGCCGGTGACGATCTTGATCACGTAGGTCGCCTCGAGGGGACTCGTGCACGCGCCGAGGATGCCTTCGAGCAGATGCTGGCGGCGCCGCGCGGCGGACGGGCCGCTCGCCGCGGCCAGCTCGGCGAAACGCGCCGCGAGCGCGGCGGGCGTGAGCGTTGCGCGGAACAGGCCGAGGTCCATCGCGGGCCGGACCAGCGGCCCGAGCGCCGCGCCGAGATCGCCGCTCGCGCGATAGCCGGCGCGCAGCGCTTCCCGCGTGATCCCCCAGGCGCGCTCGGCGGCGGCAACGATCGTGCGTCCGCCGACCGCCAGCGTCCGGCCGTCGGCCGCGGCGAACGGGTCGCCGCTGAAATAGCGCGCGGCGGCGGCGAGATCGGCATCGTCCAGCGCGCGCAGATAGGCGGCGAGCAGCGCGATCTTCTCGAGTTTTTTCGGCGTCTCGGCGATCGCCTCACACGCCCGTGCGAACGCGATCAACGCGCGCCGGGCCCGCCGCCGGGACGGAGGTAATCGCGGCGGCCTGCGGGTAGCGGCGCGAGGTGATCACCGCACTCGTCTTGATGAAGGTCGAACCCGGCCGCGTGAAACCGCTCGCCGATGAACTGCTTGCCATCGACGGCGTGACGGAAGTCTACAGCGTTGCCGGCCCCTACGATCTGGTCGCGATCGCGCGCGTGCGCGAACACGATATGCTCAGCGATCTCGTGACCGAGCGCATCGCGAAGTGCCGGGGCATCGAAGCGACGGAAACCCTGATCGCCTTTCGCGCCTTCGCGAAGCGCGATTTGGGTCTGGTCTGGGATATCGGCGACTGATCGCGGCGAATCGGTTGCTCGTCGATTTGCCGGTTGCGACCGCGGGTAGAAATTCGGCGTGCGCCCGCGATCGGGCAAGCGTTCGAAGGAGGACCCGTTCATGCTCTCATCCCGTTGCCTCAAAGCCGCATTCCTGGCCTTTCTCACGGCATTCGTTCCGCTTGCCGCGTCGGCGGCGATCGGTCCCGGCTCGCAGCTCTCGGGCCAACTCGATCACGTGATCGATTCCGGTTCTGCCAACGTCGGTGATCCCTTCCGGATGTTCAACGTCGCCTCGCAAGACGGCAGCATCACCGGCGCGACGATCTACGGTCACGTCTCCGAAGTACAACGCGCCGGCCAAGGCGCCCGGCCCCAAGTCGAGCTCGCCTTCGATCGGCTCGTCACCGCCTCGGGCCGGACGTATCGGCTGCACGCGCGCGTGACCGGCATGACCGTGAAAACCAGGAACAACGCCGGCCGCGAAGCGCTCGGTGCCGTCGGCGGCGCGTTGCTCGGCGGTCTCATCGGCCATGGGGTCGGCAGCCTGCTCGGCGCCGGCGGCGGCTTCCTCTATACGAAAAACTACCACACGAACGTCAGCGTCCCGGCCGACTCCACCATCAACATCCAAGTAACCCGCTTCGCCCGCCAAGCATAGACCTGCGTCTGTCGCGTTAGAACAGGGCGAGCTGTTCGTTTGCCTCGAGATACGTCGCGTCGATGCCCATGCGGCGCAGGCGCCAGACGAAATCTTTCCAGCCGTGGGTGAGCAAGACTTTGCGCGGCTGGGCGCGTTCGATGTACTCGAGGAGGGCGGGGAAATCGGCGTGGTCGGAGAGCGCGAAGGCGGCGTCGACGCCGTATTGATAGCGCGCGCTGCCACCCATCGCCCAGCCGGTGAGCACGGCTGTCCGCACCGGTTTGTCGCGCACGGCCAGCGGCGTCGCTTTCCCCGCCGGCGGCCAGATCAGCGCGCGCGTGCCGTCGTAGGTGGTCGCATCGTATTTCTCCCACGCCGGAAGGCGGACGCCGCACTGCGTGTAGACCTGCGCGATCCCTTCGACCGCGCCGTGCAGCGTGAGCGGGATGTTCGCTTTGCCGAGGATCGCCATTGCCTCTTGCGCCTTGCCGAGTGAATAGGCGTAGAAGATCGGCGCGGCGCCGTCTTCGAGCGCGCGGAGC
>Ga0209208_10010751_pt1 | contig 11821 bp, 12 predicted proteins | sample S1TSphfallax_3_FD_187694 | JGI IMG/M metagenome (GOLD analysis project Ga0209208, IMG submission 187694) | Host-associated microbial communities from peat moss isolated from Minnesota, USA - S1T2_Fd - Sphagnum fallax MG (SPAdes) (version 2) | ecosystem: Host-associated > Plants > Peat moss >...
TGCACAAACCTCCTGCATACTAGTAGTGTCTTTGCAGCTTCACATCAGCTCTAAACTTTGTCAGTTATGTTTTCCCTTGAATGATTTTTCGCTAGGAAAGTGTGTGATTCCTCCTACTATTCTTGCAGGGGGGCTTGGTCTTCTCAAGTAGATCCATCCATACTGAATCCCAGATAATGAAGTTGTTGCTGCCACTGACCAGCTGCACATAAAAGAGCGTTCAACAAATTGCTACTCAGATCTGATGGTTTGGTCACTGTAATGAGTAGTACATACTCTTAGGTTCATGATAGATTCAAATACAAGTAGCATCCTCACCTGTCACTTCATCTTCAAATCCACCTACAAACTATCTATGAAGAAAAAACCCATTTGTCCCACAGTACACAAATAAGGGTTAATTGAGTGATTTAAATAGATCAAGAAAAGCCACAGCCACTCTTCCCAAGCCTTAACCCAATGTGCCGAGACATTGTATAAGACCTTCTATCCTCCCCTATTACAAAACCCAGATTTGAATCCCTTACCTCAAAATAGGAACAATCGAATAGGTGTCCACAACATCTAAAGCAGGTTGCATTAGTGCAGAGCCAATAAGCGCCAACTGCAGCACAGTGTTGACCTGAGCCCTCACCCAACAGTCTGCACTTTGAGATTCCTTGTAACACACGACAATGACCCAAAATGGATTGGGAAACATGGTGCATATTGTTGCAATGAAGGATGGTGAGAAAACTAAACTAGTTGAGGGCATGATAATTTGGTTGGCTCTCAGGCAAAGAAACCCAGTTTGTAGGAACTCTGTACATATGGTTCAGAGGAGCAGGGATTGTGGTCCTCAGATTCAATCTTTCCTATCTCATGAGTTCAACCAGTTCAGGTATACCTTGAGGGGCAACTTCTGCAACAAGACTAAATCTATCTTCTGCAGCCTTGTAGTTATAACCCTGTACCCCCATGGTGCATGGAACAAGTGACAAGTGATGGGAGGAGAGAGAGAGGTGAAAGGAAGATGGAGAGACCTTGCTGATGAACAAAGGTTCAACTTTTTCAGCACCACCAGCACCAATCTTGAAAAACTCAGCCCAGCCTGACCACTGAGGTATCCCACTACACAAACATTAGCACCCCCTCTCTTGAAATTACCAAGTTTTCAGAAACATGTCTTGTGTTTGCAACTAAAAAGAAGAGACTTGACAGTTGTCTTTTCCATGAACATGCAACAAGATTGAAACCATTGTGAGCTAGGCTTGTGCATTCTAGCTCTTGTTTCCCAGTTTTATACAGACACTCTATCCTGGATGGTATATGAACCTGAAAAAGTCATGTAGCTTTAGGGGTCAAGAACATAAGAAATGAAACACCCAATTCAAGCTGACACAAGAGGTAATGAAATCCGCCTCAGACCTGCCAGCCAAGAGTGAATGCACGATGAATGAAGGAGCCAGAGAGAAGGACAACATCCCTGGCTACCACAAGAGCAACAAGAGCAGCTGCCAAAGAAGCAATCCACCATCAGTACTATGGATCCTATGGCACATGCCACTACCAGAGACATGACAGATTCTCCTATGAATAAAAAGTCCAGCAAGTTGTGTCTTGAATCTGTCTCTTAGATCCCTGCAGGCCATGCACCTGCTGCAGAATAGATGTTCTGTGCACTGTTGGAGTTTTATCATGAGTGACCAGCAAGAGAGCAAATTTTGACCAATGTAGTATACGACAGGCAGGGAGTTCCTGAGTCTAAGGTTGTGTGAATAATGCACTTATGGTGTAGAAAGCATACTACATTTTAATCAATGTAGTATACAACAGGCAGAGAGTTCCTGAGCCTAAGGTTGTGTGAACAATGCACTTACGGTGTAGAAGGCCTGCATAAGCCATTGACAAAGCAATGCTCCCCACCAAAACCTGACCATAATAACCATGCAAGTCAAGACTCCACCCAAGTTTGAATTGGTGCACTAACAGCTGGCACAGCAGTGAAGAACACAAAAACAATGAGATCCTGAAAACCAAAGTTCTAGAACTTAGAGTGGGTTGATAAAATTTTTGAGGTTTTTCTTAACAATCAGTACCTGCTTCCTTCACAGTCAAAAAATAATGTCCAGATTATCAAGATTGAAAAATCAAAAGATGGAGGCTGCCGTGAAGAGAGACACCTTGTCAGCAAGTGGGTCAAGATATGAGCCAAGTACAGAGTTGACACCTAACTTCCTTGCAACAAACCCATCCAGCTGCACCCTCCATAGAAAAACAAGTGTAATCAAAAGATGAGTCCCTAAACTCAATCCTTAACCTTCCCCCCCCACCTCTCTTTGGGCTTATGCACCTACAATCAGGCAGAAAACTGACCAACCACGTGAATAGTAAAGACAAAGTATGATAGCAAGGAAAATCAACAAGGGCATTGCCTGCCACCCCTTCTTGCCCAAATTCTTCTTCCTCTGAAGTAGACCCAAACAAATACCTGTGGTGGCCCCTCAAGCAATGAGGAATAGTGCCTTTCCATTAGGTTCACTGTGGTGAACGAGATTGTACACTACCAGTCTTGATTGTCTCTCATATCCCTTCTCTCTAACACTTGTGAGTGATGACAGTGACAGAATGTATGTAGTATGGTCAGTCAGCAGTGTGCTCACCCAGTCGCTTGCTCCAGCAAGGGCTAGCCCAATAAGAGCAGCTCTTGGGAAACCCTGTAATATCATCCTGCAGCATCAACATCTGTCTTTGACCTTCAGACCCTCCACCAGATACACATTATATAATCAATATGGAGGATTGTCACAAGAGTAGAACTGGATTATCCAGGAAATGCAGGTTACCCTAGTCCACAACTGTACTAGAAATAAACACATACTACAGACTAGTGATTTTACTCCTCCAAACAAATTCAGTATTGCTGGATTTGGCATCACATACAATGCATGACTCTGAAAAACTTCATCAACAGGAGGAGAGAGGGCAAGTGATTTTACTGACCCAGCGAGCAAAGGGCCTGAGAGAAGGCGTGCAAGAGAGATTGCATTTGGCCAGTTCACCACATCTTCTCTGCTCCACCCTGTCTCACTTTCTGTTCTTGATACCTCATGCTCACTGTGTAAGCTCCCTCCTTGATGATGATGGCCTTTACTGCAATCTGAGCCCTCAGCATCCCTTCCCACTCCTACCACCTCCGACCCATCATCCTGCATTGAAGGACCCACATTTGCATCTGCCTGGCCATAATTGTTTCCATAATCCCTTGACTGCTTTTGTTGCCCACATTCTGGGCCACTGGCAGTAGAGTATTGAGACTTTAAGAAGAAGAAGAAGAAGACAGAGCAGATGCTGGTTGGATCACGTGAGGACGAGACTAACAGCCTCCTCCTTTCAGACAAGAGATGATTACTCAGACCCAGAGGAGGAGGAAGAGGAGGGTTCAACGAAACCCTAGTCAAGCAATGCTGTTGTTGTCTTTCAAGCACCACATCGTTAGTAGTAGTAGAAGAAGAAGAAGCCACTGCCGGTCCTAAGAAGAAGAACCTCCTCTCACTAGAAAGCGATGTAATTGGAATCCAGCTTTTCAAAGAATTTCTGGGTTGCCTTTGGAAGATGGAATCTGTAAGAATGGAGCTAAAGAAGTTCCTTCTACCGATGATGTTGCTGCTGGTGCTGCTGGCATTATTGTTGGGACCAGGAGAATCAACATGAGAACCAAAAGGAAACAATAGGAAGGTTAGGGTTGAAACTGTCTGATCACTTGATGGAGCGCAACAAGCTGCTGCAGCCGCTGCTGCAAGTCTCGTCTGATGCTGTTGTTGTTGCTGCTGCTGGTGCTGATGATGATGATAATGATGCTGATGACGAAGCCTGTCGTACTCGGAAGCTCTGGTTGCTTTCAGATACTGGCGCACCGCCGCCCAGTTCACACCCTCCGGAATCCTCATTGCTTTCTTGCGATCCACATGAGAAGAAGGAAGAGGAAACCCAGTTCCTCTTTCAGATGTTATACCATCACCATCCCTTCTTGCAACATCCGATAATGATGACTGGAGATCTCGCAACAACAACCCATTCAATCTGCAAACTCATCGTCATCATAATCCCCCACTACCCTACTCCCCACATTGCGTCACATGAATCTAGGGTTTAAGACGTAGGGACCAGTACTTTGGGTCGCGTTGTTGTTGTTCAATGCTCGTCTTCTGTCGACATGAGTGTGTCTCTAATGTTTTTGGAGCTGCTTGCTTTTTGCCTTACAACGGGATGATCAACGTCGGTTTGTCCTACAACTCCTACGTCTAAGGGGTTTCCGTGATCCTGCTGCTGCTGCGAGTGAAGCAGATTGCAAGGAAAGGGAAGGGAAGAAAGAAGATGGCAGATTTCTCGTTTCCTTATTTCTACAACTACCCACCATATTTCACGTACGCTTCTTTCTCCTGGTCATCTTCATCATCTTCTTCTTCATCATCGTCTCCTTCTCCTTCTCCTCCTCCTCTCCCTCCTCGTCGCCATCATCATTCTTACTCACGATTTTGGGTTTCTGTTTCTTTGGTGGTCGTGTATTGAAGAAGAAATTATTGAACTTGTTCACCTCTTTCGATCAGACCAAGAATATCAACCAAACACGCACACATCCACACACACATACAAGCACAGAGAGAGCGCGCGCGCGAGAGAGAGAGAGAGAGATAGAGAGAGAGAGACACACACACACACACCTGATTTTCAAGTAACATTAAGATGTGGAGGAGAGGGGGAAGAGTGTGTCTCCTTGTGATTCTTTTTTCTTCTTCCTTTTTTGTGAATCGTGATCTCCTGGGGACTCTGGACTGGAGTTCCACAGAAGTGATTTCTAGGGTTGAAGAATTTTTTTAGGGTTTATTAGGTTTTTGAAGAGAATGCAATGCATTACCGTTTGGAAGATGATGATCATCATTCACTCACTCACCCACCCAACCCGATCCACCTTTCTTTCTTTGTGCATTTGCAGATTGCAGCCAGTGAGAGATACGAGAGAGAAACAAGTGGAACTGTGGAAGCAGCTGATTTTGAAGTACTGTAAGCATCACAAATACTTTGTAGTGGACCTGGAGGAAGGAGATTTCCCACTGTTTGCCAATGCCAACATTGACCGTAAGTAATTTCCAAATTTTTAAGTTTCATCCCGCTCTATTGCTCTGATAATCAATCAAGCAATCATCCACACAAACACACATGCACACACATACAGACACAACACACATGCATGCGTATGCACACACATGCACACAATCTTTCAATTTGGAAGTTTAGTCTTGGGAATTACAAACCAACTTATTGCTTGCTTTCTTCTTTTATATTTCAATAGATTGTGTTTTGTGTCCTGCAAAATTAATGTCCTTCTCTGTCTCTGTGTTTCTTGGGTATTACATAGAGGTGGCATACCTGATGGTCTGATTGTCAAAAGCTTTTTTTCTTTTTGTTGGTTTGAGCAGGAAAGCTAACATATGAAGCCAGAGAGGTTTTCCTGGGAGCTTTAGTTTCAGAAGGTTAGCTTTCTTCTTCCTCCATCCGTTTTCCTTCCTGCACTTGCTTCACACCACTCTCTTCATCAACACATCAGGAGCAATTTTTGTGTGCCTGTTGTTGTCCTTAATGAGTATGAAGAAACAGGGGGCAGATGATCTGTATACTTTGTTTTACCCTACTACTACTTCCCACAAAACAAATGGCAAGGGTTGCTTCTCTTACATTGCTTGCCTGCAAGCATCTCCCCAGGTTTTGTTTTTCTTCAAAGTTTGTTTTGTGTTAAGAAGAGGAGGAGTGCTTTTTATGGTGTGTGGTAATCCAGGGAAGGCAGAATGGATGGATAAAGGGCACCGGAGGTGCCTCATTCTGTGGCGAAGAATTCAGGACTGGGCTGAGCTACTTCTTTCTTTTGTAAGTGTTGCCCATTGTTCTGTCCTTTTTTGTAAACAGAAAGAAGGAGATGGTCTCCAGATCGGTGGTTCCTTTCCACCACACTGTATGTGAATCATACAAATTTGGCAGGAGAGAAAGAACTGCAGTAATTTCAAGACCTCTCTCGCTCTCTCTCTCTCTCTCTCTCTGTGACCAACATGATAAGTTGACAACAGAGTGATGTTATATACAAACCTTATACATACATGGTTGCAGGTGCGAGAAAATGGTATGGAGGACAGTGTGATGACGTTAGAGGAAATCATGTCTGGTGATGAGACCCGTGGCTCAGGTGACTGATGCTCTTCCTTCAGATTGATTTCCTTGAAGGCCTCTCTGTAAGGATGCCAGATGTGCTGCCCGTCGTTCTTTCTTGTGCTTTTTTCCATGGTTGATTTCCTCTCTCTCTCACTCTTAATCCATGTGAAGTGGGCATATAAGTCTGTCATCTCTTGGACTACAAGGTGCTGTTGTTGTTGGTGGGTGTGGGCTTCTTGCATCACACACGCCTCTATAACATCAAGCTTGTACATGAAAAGAAAACCCTGTTCCCCTTTGTTCTTTGCAGAGCTTGCTGGCATAGATCGGGGAGTGCTCATACGAGCTATCAAGATTTTGGAGCAAAAGGGAAAAGCGGCGATGTTCAAGGGACAAGCTACTGATGATGATGGTGTCAAATTCTCAGCACACTGAATACCCACCATCCCTTCCCATTGGCTGGCATCTTGTACAATCTTCCTTTGATTCACAACCTTCAAATGAAATCTTTAATTTCAACATTTGCCAGAGTCTTGTTTTCCTCAAAACCCTAAAAAAAAGGAAACATACAGGCAATTGTCATCAGTTGTTATGGGCGAATGTTTTCTTGAACTCCTATGCAATTCATGGTAATGGGTGTTGTCTAGTCTGTGTACTGAATTGCCAATGCAAACGGCTGTTTCTCCCTGGGTGGTCTTTGATCAACCGAAGTCTAAACCCTATAGAATGTCAACAGAGAAGGCTCAAGAATGTGAGAGACTGTTACTGACTAGCAGCACCAACAGCTCTTCAGAGCAGAGAAGAGATGTTGAGCAGATCTATGGTGCTCAGTATGAACAAATCAGCTGTGTGCTACAAGTCATTTACTTCAAGAATGTCAGTCATCCATCTTGCACCACCATTGAAAAAATAAAGAAATTGTGTTGTTGGGAATAGAATTGTGGTCTTCAGCTCAAAGGTTTAGGGTTTGATTCTTTTCCTGAAAATTCTCATTTCCTTTTGTGGATGGATGAAAAAGAGGAGGTAATAATCCTTGGTAAGTAATTTCCACTCTAACAAGTTGGACAGTATCTATTTTTTAAAGGGATAGCTTGCAATGACAAGGAGAAGGATGAAGTGGAAGACAAGTTGGTGAGTAATTTTCATTGTAATGGGCTAAAGAGCGTTTATCTTTTGGATTGTGTAAGTTATTGTTCTTGTAACATCATTGTGATAGTAGCAAATATGATTTTTTCAACCCAATGAAGAATCTAAATATACAAAGGAAAAAATGTGGTGGTGTTTTATAGTTTGAAAATTAGTTTTGATTTTAGAATTGAATTCAAGATAAACCTAATTTTGATTCAAGTTTTACTTAATGGAACTGAAATTGACGATTCTAATTAACCAAACCATCTTAAATAATCGACCAACACCACTATTTAAAACATTCATCACAAGTTGAATATGATAAAATATATATATATTAGAAAAAATTCAAGAATGTGACAAGAGAAAACATGGTTTGGGCAATTTCAATGTGATAAACAATCAAAACAAACAAACAAATACTTTTCGTTTATGCATAAAGGAATGTAACTTATGCCCTTGGTCCAAATGAGAATTGATTATTCAATTCATTTTCCTTCTAAAACCATTTTAAAAACTTTAATTAATTTTTCAATGAAAAATATTATTCCAAATTCAATATTTCTTACACCAACCATCTAAAATTTCCAAATCACCTTTGTTTAAATCCTAGTTTCAAAAGCGTTTTAATAATATTAAAGGTGTGCTTGAATTCTTTTATAAATTTTTTCTTGTTTTGAATATTTTCGATGAAAAAATATATTCAAAATTCAATATTTCTTACACCTTACATATCTAAAAAAGTTCCAAATCAGCTTCCTTTAAATCCTACTCAATTCATTGAAAGCTTTTTAAGAATATTAACAAGTGTGTGCAAAAAAAATCTTTTATAATGTTTTCTAGTTTCGGTTTTTATGAATTTTTAGTGTTAAAATTGTTCAATATTTAAGAACATAGCTTTTTCTCCTCTTTAACGTTACGCACATGGGGTTTCCATAATAGAGTTTAGTCACAATGCTTGTTAAGGAATTGATGACGTGGTGGTTGAGTGGGGGGGTTGATGCGCATGGTTAGTCCACCGTTCAATCACCTTGCCCTATATATATATTTTTCGAGCCCCTATTTAAGATGCCCACACCCTTTGGTTTTTTTTGGGTTGGATCAAGCACATGGGCATGTGGGACTTGCTTCTTGTCCCCCATTGGTGGGAAAAAAAAAAAAATAGTCATTCACCCCAACCCAAATTAAGTTAAATTCGTATTTTTTTAAACTTTTGTTTCTAATCATAAGTTTAACTAGATGTTTTTAGCCAATCAATCATTTAACATGGATCATCTTTCCCCTTTTCATTACACTTACAATTTGAAGCTCACAAACTTTAGTCCTTTGTATTTTGAACCGAAAATTTACAAATTTTTTTTTTGAGACCTTATGGAAAAAACCCATGGCCCAAGATGATACAATATTTATGTTTGTAATTGTTTTGGTGCTCCTTGCTGACATGCATCCCCCAAAGCTTATTTGAATCCTCCCCATGTTAGTGGTCAATCTAGAAAAGTTTTTATTGGAATGATTCATGTCATGTTTTCTATTGTTTATTTGGAGAAAAAAAGTAAGGAATAGGATGTGGTGGGTTGAACCTCAATAAAAAATACATTTTCATGTTATTGAAGGCGATGGCTGGCATTATACACTAACACATGTTTGATAGGAAATACCTTCAATCTTATAAGATGACATTTTTAACATTTGAATATTTATTACAAAAGTTGACACCATTTATCTATCTATTTACAAGTCAATTTGTTAGAACACCTATCCTTTTCAAAAAAGTTGTGAAAATGGTTTTATATTGATTAGCACATGGAATTTCTCCTAAAAAAATGAATGCATTGTACGATGTAGGTGCATCTACAATTAGGAAATATACCTATATTGTATGTGATGTTTTGTTTAATGGTGACAAGTTTATGTTCACATTCTTACTGGAGATCCATTGCTCAACGTCATTGAATGTTTTCATGACATCATAGGTTTGTAGCAAATTTGTGGTGTGATTGATGGTGCACACATTCCTTTAAGTGTGAAACCAAATCAACAAATCACATCTTATATTGCAGATTTTTTTAATAGGAAACATTGTCATAGTATAATGCTTCAAGCCATGTGTGATTGTGATATGTTTTTTTGGAATGCATGCATTGCTCAACTAGGTGGAGTGGTAAACAAAGGACAATTCAAAATGTCAAGTTTGTATTTTTTTTTCGATCAAGACAAATTTTGTAAAAACAAGTTGTTACTATTGAAGGTGTGCAAATTCAACCTTACCTACTTGGGGATGTAGCATATCCTCTTTGGCCATATTTATTGAAAGATTACAAACTTCAAAATAGTGATATGGTAGATCAAATTTCATTTGATCAATCTATGAACAAAGGTCATGTTCTAATTGATAATGCATTTGGAACTTTAAAGAATCGATGGAGGATTCTCAAAACTTTTAATGTTCGTGTTAATCAAGCCCCTATGATTACTTTGGCATGTTGTACCTTGCATATTTTTTGTCAATTGCAAGGTATGCTAGAACTGGTGGTTCATGATGTTCAAACAAGAAGAGATCCCTTTGTGAGTTTTGCTAGTATGCATATATCAGTTCCACGAGAAGGTGAAAGAGCTAAGGCTATTGGTGAGGAGATGTGAGATGCGTTATTTAAATCATGGATACGACATAATGCTAGAAAGAAGATTCACATTTTGTTGCTTTATGTAAAACACATCATTCAATAAATAAAACACATGTTTTTATTGAAACTCATGTTTCATACAATAGTTACATTTTGTATGAATATTGTATTCATACAAAATATAGATGCAAATCTCTTGTTAATTTTCTTGAACATCAAAAGGATGTCTAGATCTGAGTTTAACTACAAAGATTTGTGCCAATTTTAAAGTTTGTTCTCTACTTTTTTTCCTAGACCATTCTTCCATTACAATCACAGATTGGGCAATGGACTTTGTAGTCTCAATTGCCTCCCTTTGCAATTCAAGCTTCAAAGTTTTAATTTTTTTTGAAGATTTAATTAACTTCTTGAAAGCAGATGCCATGTCACCACTTAATCTATGTCTTTTGTTTCCCATAGCTTTGTTAAAAACACCAAACATATTTGCTGCATGTGTATGAGGCGATTCAATTGCAATATTACCTTGAGTGCCCATATTCAATGTATCGATAGAAGTGCCAAATGCAAGAATAATGGATGGAGAAGATCGTGGAGGAGCACGCCCAATATCATCATTTGGTAGATATTCTTCAATGTTCGGTGCTTGAGAAGATCCAACATGAACATAACCTTGCTCAAGATGATTAGGTGTGCCATTTGCCTTTGCTTTGCCTTTCAAATTTAGTTCATCCTATTGAATCAAACCCATGAAGTAGTTGAAGAACCTGTAACACCTTTTGCTATCTTTTCTTGAAAATATTTCTTCTTCATCTTGTTTCATTTGTCATAACATTGAGTTCCTGTCCTTCCACTTTCTGCAAGAATATGTGTCACAAGCTTTTTCTGAATGTCTTCCCAATCCTTGACTCGAAAAGACCCACATCCGAATGCCAAATATTTCTCCTCGTGCAAATCCAACAAAGTTGACAAAACATCATTTGACCATTGTATTGCCCTCGCATCTCTCCTACTTTGCTAAGGTAGATTTGGTTGAGCTATGGCAAATGCATTTGCAGGTAATGCAAGCACTGTAGCTTGAGACCCTCATGAAGGAGAATGGAAAAGAAGACCCATGTAAGAAAAATCCTTTGGAGGTGATTGAGACGTGTTGAGAAAAGAAGAAGAATTGTGTTCAAGAAGGACTGCGTTTAAACTGTGTTTAAGGAACGACACAATTTTTATTTTTATTTTTTGTGGGCACGTGAGTTAGCATTATAATTTTTTGCATTGTGGGTCTTCTGTGTTAGTAGAAGTTTTTTTCTTAAAGGATCGGTTGGCTGCAGCAATTTTTGAATAGGGCAGTTTGGCAAGAAGAAGCTGAGCGGACGAGCTGAGCGGAGCTGCAAGCCGGCTTGCACTTCGGCCTCTGAGAGGAGCGGAAGAACTACTGTCAGGGCCACTTTTTGTTGCTGAGCGGACGAAATTGTGTGCATGTGCGCAGGCCTTCTCTCTCTCAGAGCAAGAAATGAACATGAAAACATAGCGCTCTCTCTCTCTCTCTCTCTCTCTCTCTCTCTCGCAGCAAGAAAGTCTGGATTCTGGACAAGAAAACATAATTTGGCTGTCTTCAGATATGAATTCTCTCTTGCAACCTTTGCCGCTGTCGTATTTGTTTGTGTTTTTCCTTTTACAACCGTTGGCGTTTCTTCTTCATCTTCTTCTTCCCGTTGAACAGCACAAAGGCGACCGCCGCTAATTACTGGAAGAAGGAGGAATCGTGACAAGGAATTTGTAAAGTGGAATTTTGTTGGGGAAGAGAGCGAACATTCCTCGCAGGATCAGCTTGAGGTATGAATTGCTCACAGTAGATTCATGTCCTAGGTGACGACGACGTTACTGTTTTCTTC
>Ga0209208_10010752_pt1 | contig 11820 bp, 6 predicted proteins | sample S1TSphfallax_3_FD_187694 | JGI IMG/M metagenome (GOLD analysis project Ga0209208, IMG submission 187694) | Host-associated microbial communities from peat moss isolated from Minnesota, USA - S1T2_Fd - Sphagnum fallax MG (SPAdes) (version 2) | ecosystem: Host-associated > Plants > Peat moss >...
CAGAGTAGCAACACTAATGCCCTCCACATTACATTTTGGATGAAGTACAACTTTCACTACATGTACATGTCAGTTTGAGTAAAAGAAATGCTATTTGGGCCACCAAATTTTAATAGGATCTGACAACACTGTATGCCCATGCATAATAAAATGACTCTTGTCCATTGGCCACTTATAATGACTAGCTCATGGGTTACTCTTAAATTGTTTCTCCATTTTATATTGTTCCAATTTCATGTTTTGGATGAGAATTGAGAAATAATTAGTCCCTTTTTGAATATCATATACATAGCTACAATCCAAAATAGAAGGTATGTTTGGACGTGCTCTAAGAGGTGGCTTATCACCAAATTCTCATCACTTGTTTAATATGGCCCAGTCTCAATATTAGTCTGTAGAGTGAGCAAAGTATTGAAGGAAACGAATACAAAACCAACAAAAGGGGGACCCCTCTCTCAAGGAGTCTCTGCATTGTGCAATCAGTGTACTTCTATTCATGTGAATGAATTGCCCATTCATTATTCCCATACAGATAGACCTTGAGGTGCACACAACGTGTACCCACTGTGAATACTAAAATTACAAATTCAATCATCAAAGACACCAAGATCAGCTCTGAGGATAACTCTTCAAAATTTCTCCAACTTTCTTTTCAGATTTCAAGAATCTTTTGGCCCACAAATTGGGTATCCCCGTACCAATGAGTAGAGTATATTACTGGTGCTCCCGCTTTTAGGGTCACTGGTGCTCCATCTTTTTAGGGTGCCAGGGTTTTGGGGGGTTTTAAGGCCATTGCAAGCTAGTAGCACCAGATTTTTTTTTTTCCAATTTTTCGATATTGCACAAGTGACAATCATCCATAAGTATATTTAACCAAGTTTGGCACTATTCAAAGTATGAAAGTAGAAAATCTTAAGCACCCTTTCATGTTGTAAGCAATTGTGACAATTTCTGGCAAATCTCTTTAATTTTTTGAATTTTTTTTTAATTTTCTTTTTAAAATAGGGAATTTGTGACAAAATGTTTTTTTCAAAATGTTTTTCACAAAATGGCAAACTTCATCACCAAAAGAATCACTAAGTACACTTGAAGGCAAAGGACGTGGGATAAAGTGAGGTGCTATTGGGAACATGTTAATGAACACATTAAAAATTGAAGGAACATGTTGGGGGAACACATTGGGAACTTAGGGAACATGTTGAAAACATGATAGGAACACAATGGGTTCAACAAAAATCCAGAAAGGGAGACGAATTTACTTCCAAAGGAAGAATTTGCCAATTCTAATTACAACATACCCTTGGTCTTGCCAATGTAGCTTTTTTCCATGCCACATGTCACAATCTCATGCAAAAGTCATAAAGAATCAAGGGTCAAAAGAGGAATTAAGGTTTGAGGGCTTTGCCCGTTGCTTTGGCACGAAAGGTCTTCACAGCTAAATGACGTCCTTAAACTGTCAGCACCTTAAAATGCACACGTATTTTACCTGTTAAAGTGTGGGATATATGGCTTAATATACTTAACTAACAAACCATAATTCTTCATGTTCATAACATATTTAAGGTTGAAGGTGGGCCCAAATACCAATCTGAGTATAAATAAAAGGATTAGCAACTGTTCTTGTGGTGACAGCACCAATGGTTTGAACATAGAGACTCAACTTGTTTCTTAATTTAATAAATTACTAGTGTAGTCTGTGCCGTTGGCCCAAGTGTTACCCTGTCCTCAACTGATTTTTCCTTCCAAAACCTGGTTTTTTGAAATTTATTTGAATTTTCTGCAGCAGAAATCACTTTAAATCAATATCTCCCACATTCTGAATTACCAAGTAAATTCCACTAAATCCTGCTCATCAAGATCTTTCAAAGAACACCAAAGGCACATTCCAATTCCTCCGCAATTTTTAACTACAATTTAATTTAATTTTCAGTGAAAAAATCATTCAGTATTCAAGAACTTTTGCACTGCAGGTCCAAATGTCATGGAACCAAGCCCATGCACCCCTCCTCATTGAGAGCTTTCAAAAGACAACAAGAACACAATCAAAAGCATCCTGGTTTAGTGAATCTCATAATTATAAAACAAACTACCTTCCTTCATAAATAGATTACAAACCTTACTCTCCAATTAATTTCAAACTATTATGAGATTATTTGCTTGAACTAATTAGAGCATTTTCAAGGCACAATTAACTCAATCAAAAGAGACATTCAGTTAATGAATGAAAAGAAAACCAAGCCATTCAAGGCACATTTTAAAATTTTAGACTAAAAAAAAAGTGGCAATTTATGAATGGTAATGGCAACTAGTTTTTAGTCATATACCTCACATGCAACTAAAAATTGATTAGTTGATTTGAACAAGTCTGATGCGTTTGTAGATGTAAACGACTGATGAAATCAAAATCAAAATATACATGTTCATTCATATGCCAACCGTATGGTTTATGCAACTAGCATGCGAAACATGTGACTATATATTTCTTTAATGAATTAAAAAATTCACATTATATGCAGTCGGTCCACCCAAAGCTGTCACATGTCATGTGCAAAGATGAGTGACATCTTAAATTTTAATACTCATGGAAATTAATTTTGCCATCTTTTTCAACAACCCCAATGGTGCCATGTGTCCTAGGGTTAAAAAAAAATTGCTGATTAAAAACCAACCAAAAGTAAATCTGAACCATCTATTTCAATGACACATATTCTGCCATGTGGCAGATTCAAATGTCATATATCGATTTTCAAGGTTTTTTAATTTCATTAAAAAAATTTGGGCATTGTTTTTTAACAACACCAATTCTACCACGTGGCCTTTTCACGTGGCCTTTTGATTTATAAAATTAAAAATCGTTTAATAAATTTGGGCCGGCTTTTTCTCCAGCCTCATTTTTGCCACGTGTCACTACAAAGGTTGAATGCCAATTTTTTATTTTTTATTTGGTGGAAATAATTATGGGCCATCTTTTTCAACAACCCTAATGTTGCCACATGTCATGTTCAAAATTGATTTGGATTTTTCTGCATGCCATGTTTTTTGAGTTTCTTATTATTTTCATTTGCTGATTTTTCGTAAATGTTTTTATGCCATGTTTTCAATCTAGGTGGCTTACTGGATTTAAGGTATTAGACACATTGCTAAATGGTTTTAAGGTTAGGGTGAGCTTATTGGTTTAAGGTTATATAGGGTTGAATGATATTTAATCTAATAGGCCACATATTCAAATACATGGATCAAGGTTTATGGCCTAAAATTGCAATAAGCATATGGACTAAATCGCACAAATGCAGAAATAGAATTCAACGTTAGGTTTTCTTGTCTTAAATTAAGTGTCCACCTACTTATGCAAATTGCTACATAAGAAACCAAGTGTTTGTAAATTCATGCACACAAAATGGCACTTAATCCAACCAACAAAACAATGCTTACAAGAAGCACCAATCCAACAATAACTCACACGGTTAATTTAATGTCTTTTCCTTTCCAAAGAAAGTTTACTGCCCACTAAATCTTTCAATTTCAATTAGGGGGGATCATCATTTTGGTTTAGCACTTACAATTTCACATTGCCATTACCTTCCATTATCCCACCGAATGCCACTTGATACCAACTTCTCCAACCTATACACCATGATGCACACACCTTGTCCCCCTACCCCATTTATTATATTTGACACAATTATCTCACCATTTGCAAGATTCAACAATAGAATAGGGTCCCTAATTTTCAACTACACCCCAACAAAAACCCAATTTGCACCTTTAGCATGAATTCAATTAGGTGAACGAGGCAAATGTACGCACATGGTTCTTCCTCTCCATATACATACACTAGTGCTTGTGAAAAACACCATTTTTAACAAATCACACCCAATGACCAATAAGAAAAATTCACACCTTCAAAAAAGAGTGCATATTTTTCACTTTCATATGATTTTTTCTACCCTTGCAAATTGAAACAATTCTCATGCTCGCACCATTTCCAACCACAAGTCATCCCCTTTTCTTCTTCGTCTATCACTCACCCCATCCCATTCAAGAACCCATTAGGCATATGCATTATGACGTGTTTAGGGTCCTTTGCAAGGTGCATTATAGCATGTGCAACTTATACATGCACATCGTTTAACAAACACTAGTACAAAAATGAGGTGTAGTTCACTAACATAAATCATTATGGGATTTTAAAAGTGGAATAAATTCATTGCACTTTAATGATTTCACCCTAGTTAAAGTTATTTCATTACAATATCACTATATAAGCATTGTGTTTCATTATTATTTGGCATAATTCACTATTATAATTTATTGTGATAAATATGTTTTTTTTTATGTTTTTTTTTAAACACCTTATGTTATTTTATGATATACCCTATATTATTTTGGGCTACTTTAATGATTCTAACTTATACCCTAAGTTATTATAAATTATTATACCTTATTATATTTTTAAATATCTTAACTAGCTTGTTATAGGTTTTTATTTTAAATTAATATATATTATTTCAAGTTATATTTTAGGTTATTGAAGGTCATTCTACTTTATGTTATTATAAATTATTTTATCCTAAATTTAAAATTCTAAAAAATCTATAGTATAATATAATATAATATAATGACTTAAGGTAAAATAACCTAAAATAGTCAATAATAGCTTATGAAAAATAATTTAGAATAGCATACAATAAAATAACTACCAATAGCGTATGATAACATAGCCTACAATATCCAACAATAATTTATAATAGAATAGCCACCGATAACCACTAATATAATAACCAATAATAACCACCAATAGCCATTAATAAAATAGTTGCACCAATAACCATTAATAACCTACAATAATTTAGCTTCAAATAACCACCAATAACCACTAATAAAATAATTAACAATAACCACCAAATTAATAGCCTAAAATAACCAATAATAACATAAGCTTAAATAACTTTCAATAGGCCAAAATAACCAATAATAACCTCACATAACCAAAAATAACATAAAATAGCCAAAAATAATTTACAATAGTCAAAAAATCTTTAGGTGAAATAATTTAAAATAACCAAAAATAACTTAGAATAACCAAAAGTAACCTAGGGTGAAATAATTAAAAATAACCAAAAGTAATTGAAAATAACCATAAATTCTATAAATAATGTAAAGTGAAATAACTTAGAACAATTAAACGTAATCCTAGAATAATTGAAAATAGCTTAACATAGATAATATTATTATATTAATAAAAAAAATCCATTTATTAAACATTTCATTTTCAAAAGAATGGTCATTGAAATGTTATTGAATAATGATATTCAAAAAAAAAATTCAAATGTTTTTACACTTTCAAAAGGAAATAGATGTAATTATGTGCAATATTGAAAAAAAAATTAAATTAAATTTTAACCATTTCATTTGGAAACAATTTTAATAAAATATGAATTTTCAAAGTTTATGTTTTTGTAATGTTTAAGATGAAATATTTGATAAATCAAATGCAATGTAACACATTATCACAATAAGTGTGGTGGTTGATGGTAGAGGTGATTACCTCCATCCTAGAGGGCAAAGAATCAAACCTCACAAATGGTATGTTTTATGGTCAACAATGGAAAATTGACCAAATATTCTCCTATGTAGTTCCTTAAGGTAAGTTGATTATATGGCCCATGTACCTAAACTAAATTTTTAACCTAGCATAAGTAATGACACGTGTTAATAATTCATAAGCTGAAAATCATGAAATTATTATTAAATATTAAATATTACATTAAATACTGAATAATTTAAATTTAATTGATTATATAACAAGTGAAATAACTTGATAAATTTGTATTTCACTTGAAAGTAACATGTTTCACTAAACACTAATGGACCAATTCATTATCCATAATAGACTAAACCCCATTCACTAGGGGTTGACCAATTTCACCATGGTAAAAATGTCCAAATTCACTCAAAATCTAATGAAACCCAGAATGAATTAGGACGCATTTTGGTGTAGTGAAAAATATTACATTATTCAAACAATGTTAGTGTATTAGAATGTCTATGTAAACACCTCACATATTGGGAAACAATATTATCAACACATTGCGTATTTTAAATGGCTATAAGTCCAACATTGGATTTCCTTGGTATAAATGTTGTAAAACACATGGGGTTAAATGTAATTGGATACACTACTACAAAATGTGAGTATAGTTCACCAGTCCCCATTCACTATGCTAGTGAATTCACTACTTTTTCATAAATCCCCATTCACTAGACCAGTGACTTCATTGTTTTTTCACTAGTCCCTATCCATTGCAACCAATGAATTCACTCAAAATTTAATGAAATCACTTGGCATACAAGGACACCTTTGATTGTAGTGATATAATAAAAAAATTATAACACATGCAACCTCATGGACTAGATGTTAAGGGAGTAAGCATATTACATAGTTTCTGGGTTTACGTGTCCCCATCAGGTTTAGCCTTACCCTTGCCATCTCAAACAATGAAAGGCTTTTGAAGTGCCTTGGATTTCTGCACACATCATATTGAGGCCATTTAGTTTATCTATGCACACATAAAATGCATCCAACAACACAAAAAAGTGGGAGTGTAAGGACTTACTAGTTTAATTTTTGCTAGAACATTTTGTCACCACATCTAAATGTGTTTACCTTACCCACTACACCTCATGCACTAATCAATTATGACCTCTTCTTTTCAATTTCTTCCACAGTTTTTCTAATGTTACTTGTTCTAATGTCACATGTTGTAAAGGCATTTCATTGGTTTGATTATTTTCAACAAGTTGATTTGCAATATTATTTTCAAGGAATCCAACCCAATTACTTATCAATGGTTCCTTAGGTCTTGTAATGGTTAACAATCAATTTTCAATATGTTGTAGTTATTTCACCATTTCAACAAATTAATCACATAGATGTTCTTCCTTTTATTAATATGCTACTCTTTCAGCTTTAATTGTTTCTTGATCTTTCAACAACTGTTGCTTTGGTTGTTGGCTATGAGGAATGATAGCAACTACCACATTATTGGAACATTATCAATTTAGGAGGCTTACATGCTAATGTACTAAAACTAAAAAGTTTAGTTCTCAACATATTCTATATTTCAATTTTCCTAGGACAATTTCCAAATCAATAATCGGCACTAAAACATATAATACAAGGATAATGTAGGGGGGTATTTTAATAGGTTTAACAGGTTGTGCATTAAATCAAATTAGGAATTTTACACTACTAGAAATCCTATCGTATGCGACTAGTCACTATGCAACCAGCATGCAACTAGTTGTCCTTTGCAACTATTTCGGTCATGTTTGCAACTATAAATTTGGTATTGTATAATTTTTCAACCATACGGTTGTGTGTGCAACTAACGTGCAATTAAATGTGTACAACATGGACACGTGTCATAAAAATGATGGCCTAAACTTATACATACTTCAATTATTATACTTAAAATATCTACATAGGCTATGTATAATAATATTATGTGCTTCTAATACTAGGGTTAATTCCATGTTAACTTAAGCTAACCTAAACTAACCAAAGTTAAAATAACCATGGTTAAATTTATTAAGCTAAAATATTTATGGCTAAATTAGTTATGGCTAGAATAAGTTTAAATATATTAATTATGGATAAATTAAATTAGGCTAACATATTTATGGCTAAATTAAATTAAGCTAAAACTAACAATGGCTAAATTTTTTATGGGTAAACTAAATTATATTAAATTAAATTAAGATAAAATAAACCATGGTTTAAATATATATTGCAAGCTTTAAATTTTATTTTTTAAAAATATATTTTAATATTTTTTTTGGGAAGCAAAATTATTTTATTTGGAATCTTTTTCAGAAACGTAAATTTGATTATACAAAAAAAATATTCAGAATCAATAAATATGATAATATTATAATTTATTATAATTATTCATAATTATCAATTGAATTTTTATAATAATTATAATGATAATCATATATATAATATCAATAGGTATTTTTAATTACTAGTTTAAGCTATATAATAATCTTAAAATCATATTTTCATTAAGTAATCATAATTATTAAAAATATTATATAATCATCTTTGAAGTGCAAAAGAAAAGGAATGATGAGAAAGTAACAAGAAGAAAAATAAGAAAAATAAGTTTTCCAAGTTGCAAAACCTTTTTTTTTTCTTTTCTTTGGACTCCTCCTACTTTCAAACCTCATAACTTTTCTATTTCTTATTCATTTTAAACAATTTAAAATAATATAGGAGCACCATCTAAAGTTTTACAAATCATGTTTGAACTTTAATAGCAAAAAAAACATAAAAGGAACTTTGTGGGTGTTTAAAAATCAGCCTTTGTAGTGTTCATCGGTTTTCTTTCTAAGTTTCTGACCCCCTTTAATTTGGGGGGCCATAACTTTCTCAATTCTTTTTTTCTTCGACGATTCTTGGTGTGTTAGATGCGCCAAGAGGAGGGCTTCAAATTTTGTTTAGACACAAGAAGCAACAAACCCCTCCCCTGGCTACTATATTCTAATACATTAATTGCATCTAATGTGTAACTAAGTTGGTTCATGAAGTTTTGCAATGGAATTTTTTATCCCATATCCTTTGGCTTCTAATTCTATTCGGCTCAATATATAACTAGGAGAAATGACATTGTAGTAACCAAACACCAAATGCCATTGGAAATGAGTAAATAAGTAAAGTTTAACCTTCATGAACTGGTTAATATTAAAAATAAAATTGGATTATTCTAATCTTACCTATATAGCCTAAACCTACTTACATACTTAAATAAACCCACTTACCTAATAAAGTTAAATAACTACCTACCTACCTATGCAACACGTGTCAACATCTTATTAGCCATAATTTAGATGACTTGAATTTCATTAATTAATATTTTTAAATTAAAAAATAGGTGGGCTTTAATTGCCATGTGTCATCATATAATTGGTGTTAAAAAGGACACGTGTCAAATGGTCAATGAATGTTCCATGGTGTGCCATGTGTCATCATCTTAATGGTAGAAATTTTAATGATTGAGATTAATCCAATGAATTTTTTATTTTGAAAACACAAATAACTAAATAGTGACACATGTCCACAAGCTAATTGGTCAATTTTTAAACACATGTCATATTTTTATTAGTTACATTGTAGTTGCAAGGAGAATTGGACATAAGGTGCAACTACATTTGGATTAGTATGTATGGATGAACATGTATATTAGCACTGTATATACATGTTGCATACGTAGTGTCGCATGCAATTGAATGTCATGTGCAACTTGTCTTATGCAACTACACAAATTTGTAGTTGCATGTGTCACATGCAACTGAAATTTAGTTGCAAAAGATAGTTGCAAAATCCAAAATTTCTAATAGTGTTATAGACTTCATTGTGGCGATTGAAACTACAACTTCTTTCTTCTAGTTATGACAAATTTCAAGAATATGACCTATTTTACTACAAGTAATACATGTAGATGTAGATTTAACTCTAAAATGCACTACTAGATTAAACATAATTTCATTAGCTTTTGATGTGGTTAGTAGTTAGAGCATTGTAACTCAAATTAACAGAACTGTTTTCCTGATCACAAACTACAACTTCCTTATGTTCAATCAATGTATCTTGTTTCATTCCCGTTGTTGTTAATCCGAGGTAAGGTAATAGTCCTATTCTAAAAACAATAATGAGGAAAACATCTATTGTTTTAACTTGTAAACAATTAACTATTTCAACAAGTGTTCACACTACTACAAAAGTGGGGTGTAATTTACTAGCCTAAATCACTATGGGACCTTAAAAATGAAATAAGTTCATTGCATTTTACTGATTTCACCTTGGTGAAAGTTATATCATTATAATATCACTATGTAAACATCATATTTCATTACTCGTTAACATAATTCACTATTATCATTCATTATATAGGTATATTTTTATGTTTTTAAAAATATTTTATCTATGCTATTGGTGAGTACATTATAACCACAACCATGATTGTTATGTGTAGTTTGAAATAAGGTTAATCATGAGATGATGAACTTGAAGATTCCATATAGTGCTTGAAGCCATTTAAGTGTAAGTAAGTAGATGATTTTTGATATCAAATTGGAGTTATGTGGGCCTTTGCCCTATTAGGTGTGCATGATGATGGTGTGGAAAATATTTGTTCCAAAAATCAATGTTAGAATGTGTGACAAGGATCCAATTTTAGGTAGTTATCATCTTAGATTGGGCCTCAAATCAAATCGGGTTGAAATGAAAAGGCAATATGCTAAGTTGTTAGAATCATGTGATACACAAGCTTAGGACATTAAGTTATTGAATGTGACAATTGAAATGTTCATGACGAAACTATTGGCACATCAAGTGACCCCACATCATATGCTAGACCTTTTGGTAGCAACTACATCAAATGGAGAGGTGCACAAGGGAATGAACAACAACTCCAACTTAACTACCACCGTGCTTGCAAATTTGCGATTTGGTAGCATGCAATTATCAACTATCTATAATGTTAATTAAAGGAGGGGAAAATGAACATGATGGGGAAGCAAGATCTGGGGTTATTATTGGACTGCCAGAATTTCAAGCCCCATAGTCACATTGCCTTGATCTAGTGGTAGTGTCACAATAAAAGGAGGCCAATTTGCATGTCCAATATCCTTTACCACAATCTAAGGTGGCCATGAATAAAGTAAGAAACAATGGACACTAAAAGAGATTTGGAAATCAATAACTGAATTTGCGACTCATTTATAGTTGTAATGGACAGATGTGACTAAAAATAACCTAGGTGTTTTGGACAAGTGCCATAAGATAGTTAGTCACAAAAAACATGACATGGCCATGAAGTTGAAAGTCCAATTGCAAACCTTACAACTAGGCCAAAAAATTTCATCCATTACCATGGATGATCTTTATTATGATGTGGAACCCCAATTTGCGATTACATTTGTGACTACATTTGGGATAGTTTCCATTAATGGGTGGTTAGGATTTAACCATGTGATAATTTAAAAAGCCAATGGCCATAAAATGTGTGGCAATTTTCCATTTGTTCAAAAAATATATATTACAATTATAGTGATTAAATATTATAAATATTTAATTATAATCAATCTTGTGCTAAATTATAATAAACAATTTATTTGATGTTAAGCTAAAATAAAATAGGCTACCTAACATAGGTTAAATAGGTAGGTAATAGGATCCCATTTATTTTGATGGGGACAAGCCTTTTGATTGGCTCATCCCAAATGGCACATGCACTATGTTTATAGTGCATACCATGAATCTAATCCATTCTTTCACCTACTTATATATTTAACAAGTTTGAAGTTATAAACAAAGGATCTGGGATAAATTTTAATAAAAGGGAAACATTATGACACTACAACATTATCACATCCTTTGTCCCATATAAAAACATTATGATATATATCCACACAATAATGTTTACTATTTTCCCTAACTATTTACTACCTATTACTTAACTTCGTTACATACTATGTACTACTTATCCTACTTATTACATATTACGTAAGTTACATACTTACTATTTATTACCTAACCTACCTACTATTTACTACTACCTATCCCACTTATCACATACTACCTAGGCTACATACTTATTATTTGTTAACAAATAGGAGATCTACTCAAGTGCAAACATGAAATTTTATTGAAAGAAAACTAAAACATGATCCTCACAACACGAAACATAACATCAAGAACTTTTCAAGGTTCTTGTCACATGAAATACACAAACTCATGTAATGAAAAAAAAAAAA
>Ga0209208_10010753_pt1 | contig 11820 bp, 6 predicted proteins | sample S1TSphfallax_3_FD_187694 | JGI IMG/M metagenome (GOLD analysis project Ga0209208, IMG submission 187694) | Host-associated microbial communities from peat moss isolated from Minnesota, USA - S1T2_Fd - Sphagnum fallax MG (SPAdes) (version 2) | ecosystem: Host-associated > Plants > Peat moss >...
TAGGGGTAGCCTACACCCAGAGAACTATAGGTTAAGCTTCATTACTTAGGGTTTGACCAAAGAAGAAAGAGAGGAAAAGCGGGTGATATACTATAGGAGCATGTAGAATCAAATTTTTGATGGAAAAATAACCCATTGCTATGTACAGGCCTACAAGATTCATGCCAAGAATTGGCCCTGCTCGAGGTTGATGAGAGTTGCCATATATGACCCAAAAACAGTTAGACACTTTAAAAGGCCCCAGCACTCAGTGCGCGTACCCCCTATTTTGAACAGTTGCCTAACATTTTAGGTGGCTGACTGGTTCCATGGGAGAAAAGCACAAAACCTGGCCTGCACAAGTTGTCTGAAGTTGATCAGAATGAGGCAATTTGGGTGGGTCCTTGACCATTCTCACTACAGTGTGAGAACTCATCTGAGTTTCCATTATTGGCGCTCCTTTAAGCACTACTTTTTATGCTTCTTTCTGTCCTAAATCCTAAACCCTAAATCTCTGTAGGGTAGAGTACGTAAAATATTAAAACAGGCCAAAGGAAATGAATACCCCTTTAGGACCATCTGGGGCATTAAGGGCAACATTTTATAAGTTATCTCAAGTTGGACAACGTTCATGCCTTTCTTTTCAGCCTTACCCTTCGGACAAAAGCAATACCAAAGTTGCCCTTCCTCCCTCGCAAAAAGTGGGTGATGTTTGGCAACTTTTTCACAAGCAAAGGTAGTTTTGACTTTTGACCTTTCAAATTTTCAAGTATGTTTTGTCACTTTACAAAATGAATATAAATTAAATTTATCCATAAAAGTGCCCCCAATAGGGGGTAAAATTATTCAATAGGGGTCTAAGATGGGTTAGGCAAATATTAAAATTTTAAAATTAAGTTGTATTGGGTGGTGCAATCATGATCAAACTTTTAAAATGTTTGTGGATCAAACTCTTTTTAGCACCTGTGGACGAAACTCCTTTCTGCACATTCATAAGTGCTTTAAAATGTTTGGTCCTAATTGTGTTGCTCGAGGCAAATCTTGAAGCCAACAAAGGAGGGTTGCCAGTGCACCTTCCACAATCATATTAAATACTAATCTCAACAATCTAGTGTTGAGTTTTGTTGTTTTGTCAAATATTTAAGAACCATTAAGAACAACAACGAAAAGAGAGTGACCAAATCAACATGATACAAAATAAGGGCTGGACTGGGTGTGACTTTTTAAAAAAAATCCTATTGTATGATATAAATCCCCTACTGATAAGTTGCACTTACATGCAACTCCTTTGACATGATTTACATTTTTGGTCTAGCCGCCCTCAAATGTTGAGCTTGCCTTACAAACCAGGTATCAAGCTCTCGTAGAAATTGTCTAATTGTTGAATTGCTGAAATGGTACAATTGCAAACATATTTTATAATGAAAATAAAGGTGTATTTTTACATGAGGTTCATGCTAGGTAGTAGGAATTTACATTGATTTCTAGCCACATTGAAGGCATTATCAAATGTTGAGCTTGCCTTACAAAGCAAGTGTCAAGCTGTCACAGAAAACCTCTAATTGTTGAATTGCTGAAAGGGTATCATGCCAAACATACTTCATAATAAAAACAAGGTCCATGCTAGGGAATTACATTGATTTTATTAATTTATAAGCATAATTTCACTTCAAATTATCCCCATTTCCTTTATACATAAGAATTTATATTCTTAAATTAAGATTCTCTTCTGGACATCAGTCGACTTTACAGATAACTTTAACTAGTACCCAAAGTTCATAGATATCCCAACAAAAATGAACACCTTAAAAAAAATTAGTAAGTAAGCTAAACAGATGGTCCTAAATTTTTCTAGTTTGTAAGTAGTTTAACAACATTAATAGGTGCCCCAAAACGGTGGGTCCTAAAGTAACCTAAAGCACTATTTTCTCTTGCTTAGGCAAATAGTTTAAGAATCTTATCCCAAATGCACCAAAGGATAAAAGTCCATACCCTTACTAAACATTTTAAAGACCTCTCAAAGTTTTCCATATTTTCCCTCTCTTCTTAGGACAACCCAAGCAAAGAACTCTATTGCAATACAAAAGAAGACAAAAGAACCCTAGAGACCATTGAGGGCTGCCTAGGCTCACCAGCCAACAATGGAGGAAACCTTATAATCTAACCATGTCATTATGTGGGTTGGGACTTGGGACCTCACTTTTGCAACCTTTTAGAATTTTTGTAGTGTAACTGGAGGGTATGTTATAGTGTGCAATTATTCCTTCACTCCATGAGCAGGCATTCTGTTTTCATGGTGAGTGTGCTGTTTCCATGGCAGGCTTTACAAAAGACATTAAAGTTGAAGCCTACTCTTTGAAGGTTTATCGATTATTTTTGCATGAAAGCCCGTGGGTGAGAGCATTACTGAAATGGGACTTGTACTTAACTCTTGTCTCATGCACTCTTACTTCCATAATGCCCTCACCCTTAGACTTCACCCTACACTTTCCATTTTCTTAATTTTGTTTTTGCACAATGTTACGTGTAGGTGCTAACAAAAGGATAAGCCAAGAATGTTGATAAATGGGTATGGTAATTCATAAGCTAAACCCAATCCAACCTGGAGGCGTCTGGATTCACCTTGCTAGGAAAAGTTTGCTAAGAAATAGATAGTACGCTACTACCACAGCATGCATCGACAACACCTATCTTTTAGTATTTTTAGGGTGAAGACAAACTAGAACCAATTCACCAAGAGACCTTTATTGGGCCATGCCTTAAGTTTAGGCAAGGACTACACATTAGCTTTGTAAACCTTCATGCTGGAAGGAGCTTGGACATTATGGGGGGGGGGGCGGGGGAGAATAGGTGATGTTCAAGCACACCTATAAAAAGTACTTAATAGTTTGGAAGTAGGATAGAACTTACAGCTTTTTAGATGGAAACAAAAGAAGAGAAATGATTTGATTATTCATTTATTCCAAAGATATGAAGGATTTTAATTAATTTGTCAAGTATCTCATTACTTTCTTTCTTGTTCAATTTTTGATTTAGTTCCAAGCTCATGGGTAGGATTACATAAGTTTTTCAATTAAATATAATACATAACGCAATCTGAAATGTAAATATAATTAAAACTAAATAAATACAAATATCATGGCATGACCCGTATGTATTTTATACCTTTAGTCTCCAATGCATTGGAGGCCAAGCTTTAAGAAAAGCAACTCACAGCCAAAGTTCCATTTTCAGTTTTTCGATAAAAAGAATAGGGGATTTAAATAATAATAATAATAATAATAATAATGTTTATACACTAGAAAAAACCCAAAAAACTCAAATTTTTCCCAATTTTTCAATCAGAAAACGACAAAACTTATTGAACAAAAGAACAGTGCTCGCAAACCCAGTTGTTTAGCGTCACCATTGTCAGAGGGGTTGGACTTGTCTTGAATGACCCACCTGACACTACCTCCCATTTTTGCTAACAGATGGAAAATCACGCAAATCCAAGCCTTGGCCACAAGTCCCAACCATTCCAGGTATGAACAAAAAACCCAAGTCCTTGTAGCTCCAGTATTCCAAGTTACACTTAGCACCATGTTTTAAAAACCCAACACAAAACTTTGCTGGTGTCAGTGCAGAGACTTGTGATATGCTTGGAAGGTTTGACTGTGTCTGTGTCAAGTTTAGCTAAAATAAATCTGGACAACAGTTGTTTCTAAGAAAACAAAACTAGACTATTAGTAATAATTTGGACTTTCTCCTAAGAGATTGTCAGTTCAAAGCCCACGAGGAGTGGGGAAGTACATGTAGGAAACAAGTCCTCACACTTGGCAGGAGTTGTTGACCATGGAGTTCATGAATTGAGCATTGTGCAGAACCATGCATTCACACCTCTCAAGTCCTTTAGAAGGACTTTAGAGGTGTTGAGGTGTTGTCTAACCCTTTATCGGTGCTCCTGCTATAAACCTGCACCTACACTAGTGCCTTCACTAATGGGCATATTAAGCCCAAGAAATGTTAGATTTGGAATCAGAGGCCCTCATTTTAGAGCAAGCACGAGAAATTTATACTATTTAGAAGTAATTGAAATAGAATATAGGGTTTTTAGTTTTTATCATGGTACCTGTGTAGGTGCTGGTTCACTCAAGACTACCCCCAATGGCAAGCATCAAGGATCAATCAAACAAACATAAAGCACTTGAAGAAATATCTTAATGTATGTGGAGGGCAACTTATATCCATGAATTTCCCTCCTCGAAATTGGGAGAGATATTATGCCTACTCCTCAAGGGTGGAAGGAAAATTATGCCTACTTATAGGTGTAAGAACCCTCTCATTCATATGCCTTGTAATTTATGTAGGTTTGGTTCATGATAAATTTTGCCTTGCGCTTTATGATAGGTAAAGCCCATGGGTGGGGGACATTCCCAAACTACAAGGCCGCCTTGAACAATTGCCTCGTCCTAGGCCCCTTATTTTGAAAATGTTCCCACCCTAGGGTTTTACCCTACACAAAATGACAAATGGAGGGCATAAAAAAATACAATTTTTATTGATTGGGTAAGAAGCACATAGGTGCAACTTCACTAGCTCAAGCTTTGTTACTTGCATTGTCACCTTTTCATTATGACTACAACTTGGGAAGCCCTTTACATGGATTTCTAACTATTTCATTTCATGCATCCAAAGTATTTGAACAAAGTTTTTGTTGGAGGCGATAGGGGTGAGCTGCTTTGGGCCCTTCCCTTTCTAGGCACATTTGAGATTAGTGCGAGAGTTTTTTTTCCTCGGAGGTTGCAGCATCTATCCCCTTTTTGAGTAATTGGCAAAAGAGTTTTAAATCGCTTTTAGGAGAATATCTTAGAGAGATTGCACAACCTTTCTTTTAATAGCATCCTTTCTTATTTACCTTTTGATTCATATTGAATGCATTTGAAGTTATGTGTAGGGTTGGGTCAAGCGTTTGGTTGTTAATTCATCTAGTCATTTTTTTCTTTTGCTTGCTTTGGATGTTTTCTTCATTACATTTTACCTTAGGTTGGATCTTTTCCATCCCTTAGTCTTTGGGGTGTCACATTGCATTTGTAGCTAGCTGTTGGATCTTATGGGGATCCACCTTTTTTGTTGCACACATGGTGGGGAGAAGATGGCTTCGCATGATGTTGTGTGAGATGTTTTCATGGCCATTGCAAGAGGTGTAAGATTTTATGTTTTGCAAGAATAGACCCATGTCCTTCCACCTCGTGCCTTACAGTCTTTGAGTCGTTGAGTCGATATTGTATTATCAATCAATGGTGTTCACACATTAGTAGATGTTGTCATTGTTGACCCCACTCAAGTTGATTTGGTTTCATGGGCTACTATTTCTCGTGGGGTTGCGACATTAGTTGTGACTCAAACAAAGGATGGTTTTTATTGGGATCGATTCCCAACATATATATTTTTCCCTTTAGTTGTGGAGGTTTTCAGATGTTTACACTAGTAGGCAAATGAGTTTCTTCAACATGGTGTGGGGAACGAAAGGTGTTGGAAGCCTTCCTTTCTCAATTTTGTGCACATTTTATAAACAAAGGGTGTTAGTGGCATTATAATGTGCGTAAATGATTTCTATTTTGAGACGTGCCATTATAGTATATGAGAATTCTTCTATGCTAGGTGTCCTTTAAGGAGGTCTTCCCTTTCCTTATTTGATATGTTTCTTGTGAGAAGAGTGGGTCCAAGAACTTGATGTTCTTTTTGTGATTTGTTTTTTCAAGTGATTCTTTTGTCTTTTTGGACATGGGTCCTTTCATTTTGTTGTTTGTATTCCCCCTTTTTGGAATGCTTTCATTTATTTATGATTGGCAAGGTTTCATAAAATAATCCAAAAAAAACCTACACAAAAACAATATTTGCTAAAAGAAAAACAAGCAAAATATTTAAGGCAAGGCTTCATGATGACAGACCTTTATATTTATTATTGGTATCCATGGTAAATATTGACTTTATAATGGAAAATTTTATGAAACCTAGGGCAAACTCCATCAAGATTGGGGTCAAGGCATGAGATCTTCATGTAATTTTGCTTGCATTCCACAATGACCTCAACAACACAAAGAAATATATAAGATGGTTTATGTAATTTGGAACCAATAATGGATCACAAGTTCACACCTACCCATCATGGCCCACATTTTTAATTATATAATACTCTCCATACAATACATTTATACAATACATTTTGTAATAATTAACCATGGAGACTCTGGCATTTTCCTCAAAATTTTCAAAGTCCCTTTCTTGTAATTGTTTTACGACTTAATTTGAAAGTTGATAACTCCTCAACAACAAATTTGTTTTGAGGACACAAGTATATGATTTTGTAACCCACATCAAGAGCTTTTGAATGTTGTATCAAGCTCTTGATTTAGGCATGATTTTGTTCCCCAAATCCTCTCACATGGATCGAAAGCCATTTCAACAATCTTTGATCACGATGATTAGACTCTCATACCTTTTTATAGGAAGCATCTTTGTTTTGACAATTTTAACCTACTATATTATATTTCACATTGCGACATTTCAGATAGGATATGTTTACACGTTTCAAATTTCACTCCCAAAACCCAATTCCTAAAATGAAAATGCAATTTGAAATCTTAATAATAACACACCTTTCATTTTGTGTGAGGAGAGTGTGTTTTACTTTGACTCATGCCCCACCATCACCTTACTCTCAAGCCAAAGGTGCCGCAACCTTTGTTGTGAACACAAGTTTAAAAACCATTCCCAAAATGAAGAAGTGGGTAATCAATATCCAAGTGCTGTAGCCCCTAGCTTTAGGAGCTGAATCCTTATCCAATGCAAAAGTTGTGAGGCACCTTCCAAATTGGGACCCCACCCCAAAGTGAGGAATCTTGCATGTAAGGTGCATCCTCATAACAACCCCCCTATTCCAACACACCGTATCATGGTAGGTAAGGTTCCATCAGCTAGAAGCTTAAAAAAATTAGCCATATCTTTACACAATATGGAACAGTTTGGATGGGGCTCAGTACATAGCTCATTCCACCTTGGAATGTCCTAGACCTGTTAGGGTGATGAAAGGTGTCTGAAACAAAAATTGAGGTGAGGTGGCAGATTATGTCATTCTCTTGACCACATTATATGGCATAGTCTTCCAATGATGATCATACACTTGTTCATAAATATTGACCAAAATCTCTGTTGAACATGCAACCTGAGACCTTAAATATCATGAAACAGACTCAAGCTTGCACATTATGTTGGGTATAGTGTCAAGCTTGCCCATGTAACAAGCTCATATGGTGCCTCACCCAACATAATAGGCAGGCTGGGCTTGATATTTCCATAGTACATTAGGGTGCAGGGTAGCAGATTATGTCATTTTCTTGACCACATTATATGATGTAATGTTCCAGTGATGATATATACACTTGACTGTAATAGTGACCAAAATCTCTATTGAATATGATTTTTTTTAAATTGTTAAATCTGCCACCTCAGACCTTAAAATGTCATTAGAATGGTCTCACCCTTTGTCCATTATGTTGGGTGCATCACCAAGCTCACCCATTATAAGAGGCTCAACTAGCGTCTTACCCAACATAATGGGCAGGGCTTCTTCACCATTCCATACGTATTCAGACTTTAATGTCATGGAATGGAATGGTCTTGCCCTAGCCCATTACATTAGGTGCATTGCCAAGCTCACCCACCAGAACAGGCTCGCCTGGTACCTTATCCAACAAAAATGGGAAGGCTGGGCTTTAACTATTCCATATCACAAATAGGCCCTAGTGAGGGACCCTGTACCCAAACACACACTAGAGTGGGACTGACACAGACAAACTCTCTGTTCACACACAGGCCATGGGTGCGCTGCTGGGCTGACGACCAGCCTTTTTTTTGGCTGGCTACATATAGCCAAAAAGCTATATTAAAACTTTAAAGTGCTGATTTTTTTTGGGGATTTTCAATAGCCATAATAATTTGACCAAAATTTAAGAAAAATCGCTCGATTTCTATAAGTGGTTAATGTAAGTAGCCAAAAATACTGAAGCATATTTTACAAAATTTTACTTTCATATTTATGTTGTAGCCAGATATGGCTAAATCTTCTTGTGGATGATCGCCACTTTGGGTGTATCACAAAATTGACCTAAAAAACACTGCTGACGACCTCGCCCAAGTCTTGACGCCAGGACGTAACGACGCAGTACTCGGAGATTCTCGACTGAACTGCCTTGAGGCTGCTACAAGTAGTAATGCCAGGGAGGAATACAAATGAAGAAGAGGCAGACAAAGACGAGGAGGAGGTGTTGCAGAGGATCGGTAAGGAAAACAGATTTGGATGCAAGGAGAGAGTGTGTGTGATAGATAGAGAGAGATTTGTTATAGCGAGTCCGGAATTCGCACAGAGAGGGAGGGAGAGAGAGAGGGAAAAAAAGAAGCAGAAAAAATGTGACCTTAACGAGCGAGAGTTCTGGAGTAGTAAGCGGACATGGACCCGTAAAGGGACTTTTAAGAGAGCGGAGAGGAAAGTGCAATTCCGATAGATGTGCGAAAGTTTGAGACTCACGGACCAGACGGAAAAGAGGGAGAGACAGAGAGACAGAGAGTTTGTCGAGAGATTTGTGAGATTAATCAACGACAGGCAAAGCAGTTCTCTAAGAAGATAGCAGCAGCGAGAAAGAGAGAAAGAGAAGGTGCGATTTCGAAATCACAATTGGTGTCAGTAAGAGACGAGCTAGAGAGGGAAAGAGCAAAGAGCGATATGTATACGAGCGTTTGTTTGTTCTAGTGGAATTGCAAGAAGAGAAGAAGCAAGCAAGCAAGCCATCCGGGGGTGGGGAAAGTGACGCCTGATCATTTGGATGATGGCGAGATTCAGAGTTTGCGAAATAGCAATTGGAAACTTGGATCGATTCTTGGGGAGGAGAACAGGATGATGAGAGAGAATCATGGGAGGCAGAGCGGTGAGTACAAGAACGATGAAGCGCGTGAAATACGTGCAGGATCTTCAAACATTGCTGGAAGGGAAACAAGATCTGATATGCAGGTACCACACGCACGAACTCGGGGCGCATCAGATCGGATCCATTTTGCTACAGCAGATCAATGCACCAAGGCACACAGTCTGGTCGATTGTGAAGAGGTTTGATAGACCTCAGGCGTATAAGACATTCCTCCATACTTGCAAGATAATCGGCGGTGACGGTGGCGCCGTGGGAAGTATCCGAGAAGTGCTGTTGGTGTCTGGTCTTCCTGCGACTTCCAGCATCGAGCGCCTGGAGTTCATTGACGAGCAGCAATACATCTGCAGCTTCAGAGTGCTCGGCGGCAGTCATCGCTTGCAGAACTACTGGTCAGTGACATCTTTGCATGAGTATGAAGAAGCTGTAAGCGGCAGGCCTGGGACTCTGGTCCTGGAGTCCTATGTTGTGGATGTCCCTGATGGAAACACTAGGGATGAGACCCACATGTTTACTGATACTGTTGTGAGGTGCAATCTAAAGTCCTTGGCTCAGGTTGCAGAGAAGCTTGCTCTGCAGGAGAGTACAAATCGTCTTTCGGTCTCAGATGGGTCGGAGATGGATGATAGAGGGAAGAAGACATAGCAGCCTTCACAGGTTCCCCCCCCCCAAACCTACTTTGGTTGAGAATATGTCTGCTATGCCTTCTTTCTTAATGCATTTCTCAAATCAATCTCGAAGTGTGTTTGCTATTTCATAATTGCAAAACCTTTGAGGATTGCACCTTTGGGAGTGGGATACCAGATGGGGGATTCATCTGGGGATAGAGGGTGGTGGGGGAGAAGCAAAGTTGGAAGCCAAATCTGATGGAGAATACAAAAAGCTGGTCACCCAGAGAGTCAGAGGGAGTCCAGGGGCACCTAGGAGAGATAAAATTGCTGCTTTTAGAGGTAGGGAAATTGTGTCCATCTCTTCCTTTGTAAAGTGGCAGACCCATGATGATCATCTTCAAGACTTTCTGTGACATCTCTGAGGCCTGAGGCCTGTATGCAGACTACCATTTGCCAGGTTATATATTAGTGTAGGATACCGGACCATGGTTTTTTTCAGAACAAAAGCTACTGCTATTTTGTGTTCTACTATGGGCTCTCTCCCTATTTTCATGCTGCAATGATTTCGGGAGCTTGCAAAGTATTTCATTACTCTGCACTAGCAAGACATAATAGATTTTGTTGTAGGTCCTTACCATATGATGCGTACCATCTAATGTGCTCGGAGTAAAGACCTATCTTGAGCTGTCAAGGAGTGACTAGATGTGATCTCTGACTTGTTTGTCTGTAAGGCAGGTGTACAGAACTGGCACCCATTATAGCCTGGTTTATATTTGGGAAAACACTAGAAAAGGGTGGAACTTGTCAAGGATTCTTGATCACAACAAATGTTTCTTTTTCATTGGCAATGCCACCAAGACTGTGCCCTTTCTGCTTGGGTACTTCAGTGTGTGGTCCCCTATAGAACTGTTTATTGAATTCAGCTTGGCTTTGCCGGATCAATTGCCCAAGTACATTAGGTGTCTTTCTCATGGTTGATGAGTATGTGGACCTACTGTTCAGGATATTGTTTGTTCGTCTCTGTTTTCTGAGTACTATAGTACCTTGGCAGCTTCAGCACAAATTATATTATTTTTAGAATTGCTGAAAGTTTCAAAAACCAATTTCTCAAAGAACAAGTTTTTGTGAAGGAAATTGAAGGATCTTCTGAAATATTCAGGAATATTTGATTTTTCGAAATGGAATCTTCCATTTTAATTAATTATTCAGCAGACATGTGCTGAAGCTGCCCCTGTACTGCAGTATTAGTCTTTTCTTTTGGGTAATTTTCCAATGGCCTGTACTCTGATCATAGAGATTTTAACTGCAGCGCCATTCCTGACTAGAAGCAGCTGGTTTCCACACGAAGGACTAAGACTGTTATTGCCGACATGGTTCACAATTTTGATGCTATTGATGCTTTACAAACTTCAAATACAATGAACGAAACTATTTGTTTGAAATATGTGTGCACCAGTTCTGGTTGCACCATTATTATCCTGATCTTGATTTTGTAAGGAACTTTTGATCCTGGTTTTTTTTTGGTTTTAATTCTCTAGTTTGATAGATTCTTTGGTGCAGTTTTGAATATGGTTTTCTTTCTGGCTTTATAGAACTTCTGGTTTCAGAGAATGTTCAAAAAAATTGGAGCTGGGTCCAGATTAAGACCCGGTTTGATTCCATTTACATTGCACTCAACTAAAACTAATAAGTTATATAAATAAGTTCTCATGGCCATTGAGTGGAGTATTAGTGCAAGAGACAATTGAGGAAGAATATAATGTTTTTTTAAAACAATCATTACAGGCAATTAGACAAGAAACATTATTTTGACAACAAGCCCCTTTGTTTTACCTTGGGTGGTGGGAGAGGGGTCCTGATTTGTTTTGGGTTATCCTTCAAGAGAGGGAACAAGTGAATTGGCAATCACTTCACAATTTCACTGAGGGTGTAGCCAGTGAGTTCGCAACCACTTAACACTAGTTGACTTGTAGTTCCCTCGGTTAGAGTACCTCCACCCATAACCAGTATTTGCAAGTGGGCTTTCAACAATATTTCTAATATTTCTCATACGTCCCACCCATAAACATGAAAATTGAGATTATAAAAGGTTGGAGACTATTAACAGCAAATCACTTGAACCAATCATTCTATCTGAACAATCAAAAGCAAGTGTTATATTGTATAATGTCTTATATCAGTCCTCACAACACCTAACCTTGCTACGGTCCCTGGAACAAAGGCTAAAAGGAGCGTTCTATTAATTAAGCAGATAGTTCTCTCTAACT
>Ga0209208_10010754_pt1 | contig 11819 bp, 5 predicted proteins | sample S1TSphfallax_3_FD_187694 | JGI IMG/M metagenome (GOLD analysis project Ga0209208, IMG submission 187694) | Host-associated microbial communities from peat moss isolated from Minnesota, USA - S1T2_Fd - Sphagnum fallax MG (SPAdes) (version 2) | ecosystem: Host-associated > Plants > Peat moss >...
TTTAACTGTTGTTAGTTTGAACTTGCGATAAGGGACAGAGTCATTATGTGATGAGCTGCTTGTCGGAACCTTTCAGCCTCTTGAGGCCTATGAAACTGGCGTACTGTGGTTGTACTGTGGTTGAGGAATGATTAGCAGTCTGTATTATGTTTCTACTCCTTGGATATAAAGAAGGCAGATGTTACCTTACTTCTAAGGCACTTAGGTTCAAATTTGGTTCTTACTTATTGGGATCAGAATCGGTATTTATATTGCTTAATCACTGGTTAATTGTTAATTCTAGTCCCTTTTATTCTTCTGAAACTATGTCTTGGTTCTAGTTCCAAATATAGATGGAACAAGGAATATGGTTTTGGGTCTGGGTCTTTGGATCTGGTTCCTGTTGATTTGAACTACAACTGGTGGTTTTTTACTTGCAGAAGCAAGTATGTGCTTGACATTGAAAATACACTCTTAAACTAGCTTCACACCTAGAGGTAGCCTTTTCTTTGTACGGAGGCCAACTAAGTTGCTATCCCAGAATGATTGAGAAAAAGTAATCAAGTGTAGCATCTTTAGAAGCTTTTTGAAGCATCTATGATTTCATGCTGGTGCACTTCTCTACATAATATTGCCTATCAACGATCATACACCATCACTTGTAATCAAACCTAATTCTTGAGCTAGCTTACATAAAAAAAAATTTGAGTAGAAGGCCTTGAGCGTCATCCAGATATATTGGTTGCTCATGAGCCCATGTTGCCCATCCTCATTTGAGATCTCAAAGGAGATTTGTTCTGTTTTGATTGTTACACACATCTTAATTGTTTTTACACCTCCTAGATGCTAAAAATTTGAAATGAAAATCAATTTAGGTTGCAAATCATACAAAATGGATGTCATAACTTAATGCAATTGTGTGTGTTGGAAACCAAAATGGACAAGCCAAATGTCAAGATTCAATCTTTTTATGACTTTTCTAACTCTCTTGACGGATAAAACTTTGCACATGGAATACTTGTGGGGTTTGTTAATAGCAAGGCGGAACAAGATGAAAATCTAAAGGTTTTATATTCCATTACTGATTTTATGCGTTTTAGTCCTCAAGTCCCAAGAATTATTCTTATGAATTCCAAAGGTGTATATTACATTGTTTAGTGGTTCATTTTAGGCAAATACAACACTCAAAGAATCACAAGCAAATATTTATAAATGATCCATACATATATGGTTTTAAATTCTAAGATTTAATTAATTTAATCTTTGACTATTAAAATTTCAGTTCCTTATGAAACCTTTCAAAATTAAGTCAAGACCCATATTGAAAAATGTTAATGTTAGCTAGTATGGTGAAATCACTTTGAAAATCCTAAAAACCTATAAAGTCCATAAGGATAAAAGCCCAATTACATATTTCAATTATGTATTCATGGGGAACAAAAAATTTGACAAACAAAAAAAAATCATTTCAAAAGGACTTTGGAAAACAAGGTCCAATTTTGACCTTTCAAAAGTTCATAATTACCATTTGGTTAAGGTTTCATTAAAAAAGATTCATAGTTAACTTTATGATTTTATTCTTCAACCCATGTTTAGTCACTATAAACAATTTAGAGTGGAATTCAATATGAATTATTGAATTCCTTAATAATCTGGTTAATTGATTAATCCATATATTTGATTTCAAAAGTTCATTATTCATTATGAATGCATTTTTTTCAAAAAATAATTATACAAATGTCTTCATAATCAAGTTGTTACTCTACAATGAGTCATCATTTATTGTATTTAAACTTAAATTATTCATTATAAGCATTTAAATGCAAAGCACCCTATAAAAATTGCTATTGTGATTCCAAACCCATTCATGTTTTTTTTCATGTTTTTTTATTTTAATCTTCTAGCAATAGGCATTAATACTTATGCAGTAATTATGATTATAGATCATTGAATCCCATTGATAACATTATTCATTTACTTGATGATTGTTGTGTAGATCAATAATCACAATTTGGAACATCCACAACAATTAAGGAGATTCTTGTAGATCAATGATTGAAGCTATTGGAATTGGTCTATACTTTAAAACTTGCACCATAAATGTTCATAAGATCTCATGGTTTGTTGGGATTGGTGGAGCAATGAAAACATTATTTTTGTTTTGGAGAGTCTAGTTACTTATGATATCTTTGAACAACTATTTAATATTGTTCATGGGTGAACACTAAGTCTTTGACTTGGTTGTTGTGGTGTTTCATGGGTTTGTCTTCATCTATTATGGCAACTTACTCTAAAGTTATTATGGCTAGTTTCAAATTTCAAATAACATTATGCAAAATATAAGCATAAGGTATGCAAAAACTCAATCCAACTTGGTGCCTTTGCATATGATGAAAAATTATGTGTGCTATGTTGATTGAAGTATCCATTTATCTATTTGAGTTGAGAGGGAAGTTACATCTAATCTAATATAGGAATGTGCATAACAATTGAGTACGTCAAATTTACAATATTCCTTTATTTGTTGAATAAAATATGTAACATGAAATAATGACATCACCAAAAAAATAAATCATCTTTTTTATTTCCTTTCTCTAATCCAATAGATTGGATTAGAAGAAGAACGCCCTTGAAAAAAATTATATCTGGTTTTTGTATTAGACTTTAAAACATGTATTAATTCTTTTTCTTTTCTATCAGTTAAATACCTTTGTGAAGTAATGTACTTCATTTCTAGGTGAAAATGCATATTAAACCGTTGATATCTGATGGCATCATTTCTCATTTTATATAGAGGCATTTGTTCATGTTGTTTGTATTCTCTACAAGGGTTTGAGGATTATCCTATGTCTCTGCATTAACACCACAATAATGTTAGTATTTTGACGTCTTCTAAACTTCAAAATTATTGTTTTAACAAATTTTATACTTACATGCAAGTGATGGCATAGACACTAATGTGTGTATACACATGGTTTGTTGTTTTTTCCCCATCCAATGGATGTTGAAGTTGTCGCTACAAAATAAGTCATTAGCATCCCAACTTTTTCTTTCTTTGTTTTTTTCTTGTTCATGTTTTCTATCAAATTAGTTGCTTAGTCAAATGAAATATTTCAAGACCACATATTGATGTTAGAAATACCAAAATCTTGATGGAATTTTGAATGGCATATGTTGAAAAAGAAATTATAGTATGGAAATAGTAATAGGATTATTGAACTATACATAAGGCATTTCTTGTTAATTCATTGTCATAGTTTGTAAGTACCTTAGAACATTGCCACTAATGAGTCCTCCAAGCATGCCATTGAACCAACCATTGGAATCTATAGTTCACAATTCTCTTACAAGCTCATAAGTCCCAAAACACATTTAAGGCAGAAAACATGTATGAATGTAATTACACACAAAACATTGATATCATATTTACATTGCCAATGAACTTTTGGAAACTAAATGCTGAACTATGGAAATTACAAGAAAGTTACACATTTAAGTTGTTACATAACCTTGGGGAGTGTTATTGTTGAGTTTTCAAAAAACCATTCAATTTGTTTTTAAAAATTTCAAAATCAAATAACTATTGGGTTTGGTTTTTTGAAGTGAAATAAGAATTAAAAAACCATTGGTTTTGGTTATGTTAAAACCATTAAGGACCTAACCATTGTCTATTTTATTCATTATTTTTAACTAAAATTTGTTTCATTTTATATACATGTATGTTTCAAAAAAGGAGAAATATAAACAACTATTTGAACTTACATTTTTTTCTTGCACAATAAATATGAAAACATCATGTCCAATATAAAAAATGAATTTAAAAATAAAGGTTCAAACAAAATATTTATGACAAAGTGAAAAAACGATGTCAAAAAGTATTCCAAACTTGTGATCAAACTTGGAACTCAAGATATGAATTACATGAGAATTGGACAACATAAGTTTAATCTTTTTTTCAAAAAATGCAATGTTGCGCAATTTGTGGAATTGTGAAACTCATTAACATAGTAGTGACATACGAAATACGAGTATTTTTCAAAGGTGCTCAAAAAGAAGTATTTTCAAGTATTTTTAAAAAAGCATTATAATGATACAAAGGCTTGAAAATTGGCCTTTGTATCAAGTATTTTCAAGTATTTTCAAAAAAGCCCAAAAAAACATATAATACGCGTATGTTTGAAGCGAATTGAGCGTATGTCACTACTATGCTCATTAATAAAAAAAATTACAAAACAAGATAAAACAATTGCAATGACACATCAAACAAACAAAATGGTTGCACATCATAAACAATGGCAAATATCATGATAGCAAACAAGTTGCAATAATGGAGATTTCATGTACCTTTGTAACAAGTGCCATTAAAACAAAAAAACCTTGGAATGCAACTTATGTAGTGTATCAAGCACCATCATACATGGCCACATTGCTCTTTACACACCCACTCCATGTGCAATTATTATCTTTGTTTGACATTGGATCACATATATATGCAATCATGAAATTGGGACTTTGCCACAAGTCAAATAATAGAAACTTATTGAATAGTCCTTTATTAACTTAGGGTGGCATCTTGGATCACAATTTTAATGCAGAAGAAACCTACTTCACTAGCACCACTACTATCACAAAATATGAAATCAAATCTTTGGTTTCAAACATACAAAACCATTTTTGAACAATCACATTAAAAAAGTAACATGTGCATTCTCACACTAGATGCAATACAACATATAGTTGAAGAACAAGCCACACAAAACATAACATTCCAATTAATATACAACCTAACCTTTTTATTTGACATGTGAGTTGATATTACATCTAAAAGAAAGAAAGATTATTACATAATTGGACATGTAGAATAACATGAAACAAATAAGGAAGAACAACAATATGAAACAATAGTTGTAAGAAAAACCATATTAAATATTTAAAAATAAGCCCTTTCACTTAGAAATGACATTATTTCCTTTTTCATTCCCATGCACAAACATGGAGCTCATGATGCTATTATATCTCTCAATGAATACTTAAAATGCAAGATGAATACATTATTTTACCTTTTACATTATACAAACCATACCTACTTTTTATGTATGATCTATGTTAGAAATTATAATTCATTAAAGAAACTTCAAAAACATACTTTGAAAAAGGCATGAAAACATGTAAAATAAAAAATCCAAAAATGATTGAACAAGATATCATTAAACATGTTATTAAATATAATCTTCTTGCAAACACAAGGCATTCTTCAATGGCACAAAACATAACTACAAGACCTTTTATGCATGGTCAAACAATTTTGCATGTCACATTATTTTGTAATATTGATAATTGACAAAATGAGTTCTTTATGTTGGGAACAAAATATTGATATTGAAAAAATTGTAAAATATTTACATGCATCATTAAATTGGAAAGATTGCTTAATAAAATGTGCCATACTATTTCACCAATCGACAATTTCATGCAACACCTTTTATTATTATAACACTTACATTTACTTGGCATTATAAAGGAATATGTAATATGTTATGAAATTCAACAATGTGGTTCACTTCATGTACAAATCATTTTTTGGGTTGTAGAAGATGACATTGAAAATATCACAAATAGAATTGTTACATTTATCCCTACAACATTGGATGAAAATTTATATGTATACAACCCACATATATATCAAATACAAACACAATTTACAATTTTGTAATGAAAAAAAATTCATACATGTGAAAATAGATGTAATTTAAATAAATCAATCAATCAATGTAAATATGGGTTCCCATTCAATATATAGAATCAATAATCTAAATATAACAATTACACCAATCATTGGGAATATTACCGTTCGAGATATGAAAATCTCAATGTTGTGCCATACCATGCATCATTGTTTTTTTTTTATGGAGTTCCCATCTCAACATTCAATGCATTATTTCTTCATATTGGTCTTATTATCTCTTTAAATATACCATGAAATGTGAACCCTATTGACCATTACATTTAAACCAAAAAATTATGGAACATTTAAGCCTACAAAATGTTTCACAAATGTAATTTCAATTCATATCCTCCCTTTATAATCAACAAACATGTTGCTCTTGTAGAAGTTGCACTCACATGTTTACAAATACCATTGGTTCAAAAAAATACAATAATAGAATACATCAATTCAAAACTTTCTCACATGTGTACAAAAATCATCACAAAATTAAGAGTTTTAGGGTTCCATCCCTTAGATGTCTACAATAATTGACTTACTTATTTTGACAACATGAATTTTATTCAATCTTTAACAAAATTTGAATATGAGAAATTATAGCATCCCACTTTACAATGTCACGGTCAAGATGACCTAGGAAACTTTATTTACAAGAGTAACAAATTAACCAAATTTACAAATTTCCATCCCATACACAACATCAAAGGATCTTATTATAACATATTATTACAAAATGTGTCTTTTCAAAATGAAAATGAATTGTTGTTCACATCAAATTTTGAAAAAATAAATGTATGTGAATTTGTTACAATTGCTAATTTCTACCATCATTGGACAATTTACAAACATACCTAATGAAATGTGCAAATATAAATCTTTTAGACATTGAAAAAAAGTTACTTGAAGAAATTTTCAAAGATCATCTGTACCTTGACCCAAAATATACACATCATAAACATACAATTGATTCTTTTTTCATAACAAACAACCAAATGAAATCCAACTTATTTCCAACTTTCACAACACATATTTGTCATAGACATTTCCATCATGCAATTAAATGATATAAAAAAAAAATGTTACATTCCATTATTGAAAACCCAAAAAGTTTGCACATTATCATAGGCACACATGGTAGTGGCAAAACTTTCCTTATAAAATACATCACATAACATTTTCAATTACTTGGCCAAAATATATTATTATTAAGAATGACATGTGTTGCAACATTTCATTTGAGCTCCACTATCATTATAGTATGCATTGCATTTTGAATTCCAACATGAAGATACTTTTTGATCCTTCCTGAATCTAATAATGTCATAGAACACCTAAAAAATGCAAATGTCATAATCATTGATGAAATATAAATGATGATTAACAACATGTGCAAAGTTGAACAATGACTAAAACAATCAATGCATCTTGAAAACATATCTCCATTTGAAACAAAGCTCATATTAATTGTTGGAACCCTTGCCTGACTACCACCAATTTGTAAACATACTATTTGAAACAATAACATATTTTGCAAAAGTTGTCACATTAAATTTGCCCCCTGTTGGAAAACAACAAAACAACATTTCCTATCCATTTCCATGCATCATGTTATAGATCTTGAATACTTGCAATTTCTCAACATCATAAGAGAAAAAAACCAACAACTACAAAAATTCAAACAATTTTATCACAATGTTCTGGAAATAAACAGAATATATGTTCTAAAATGGATGCAACTACAATAATTCTTTGCACATAAAACAAATGTTGAAGAATACACTAACGTTATGTTACAAAAAAAAATTCAATCACAAAAATATACCAACTAAAAATAGACATAAATGTTACAAATATTAAACACTAGTGTGAACCCGGTGCATAATGCACCCCGTCTATCTGTGACGGGGCTTGGCGTTCAGGCCGACCAGGCCTAGTGTGGGGGGTGGGGGAGGGAGAGGTTTGTTACAGATAGACCCGACCTGATTTTTCGCTCACTGCTTCACCGGCCTCTCCCTTCCCCCACCCCCCAAAACCTCCGTCATAGACACAGAAACTTACAGGGAACGGGCATTGACTGGAAGAATTTTCTAGGCACTGCCCACACAGACAGACACCACTATTGCTTTAATATATAAGATATTAAACCATGGTTAAATGACAAGTTTTTTAACCACGTAAACAAAATTGCTACATTGCATTGGCCATGTTCATTGAAAATGTTAATGTCCCAAAAGGAGTTATAAATGGTGCAATTGCAACTTTCACATTTATCATTAATGATCTAAACCAATGTTATAACTATAGAAGTTCAACTAATAAATAACACATTACAATTTCCATTGTGACACATTACAATTCACTTCTTGTTACGATTTTCATGAGGTTTAAATTCCAAACATTCCATCCTCCATTTTTATAAACTTATTCAATTCTATTACATTAACATTGAATTTTTGGGTTGTAGGTACTACAAAACATTTCTATGATAATTACACATTGAAACAAAAACAATTGATCACTTTTGTCAATGTCATGTTATAAACAAATATATTAAACCAATGGCACATTTGTTATATGTGATGCCCATTTTTTACTTTTCTTTATAGTTTTGTTTATGTCTTTTGCAACCTTCAAATTAATGAAAGGTTAATTTCAACCCATATCACATTTTCACTACCACATTTTTAAAACATTAAGCATATGTTTTAAAAATAAAAAACATGTCTCCTATTTATTTCATTTACAAACTTAAAGTTTCAAAAATGAGATTTATTATATATATATATATTTCCAATTTGGAGATAATTGCTCTAGGTGCCAAACAACAAAAATAGTAATATGGATATTTGATTTCAAATAAACTTTACTTGTTTTTACTTTCCTTCAAAATCAATGTTTTAATTAGATCTTCACCTAGAATCAAGAATTACATTGTATTTTAGCAAAATGTTGCGACATGTTGTTTTAACTTATTATTTAAGTTTGACCAAATTTCAAAGAATAATTCCTCAAAATCAAATGTTTTGTTTTTGCCCTTTTTTCAAATAGAACCTTTGTATGAATCACATTAATTTTTTTTTTTGTCAGAATGATGTAAATTTTTACCAAATATGAAAAAACACATTGCTTTGGTTGTAACATATTTTGATATTAAAGTCCTTTTGTAACAAAAAAATGTAACTAGTGAAAACTTCCTTATAAATATGATCACAACATTGCAGTCCAACAATTGAATTCAGATGACTTGATTAGCACAACGATGTGCATCAAAATAATCTCTAGATCCTAATAAGAAAACCTAATCCTTCATCCTAGTGCATGCTCATGACTAGCTAGACTGGAATTTCATGATTTTCTTTGCAAATGAATTAGGCTTTTCTAAGCATCATTATACCCTTTTTATCAACCATGACTACTTGTTACATACTTCTTACAAGGATAAACCCAACAATACTATTTTTTAGAGGTATGGCCAAAGGTCAAATCTTTCAATGTGCATTTAATCTATAGAGATATGTATCTTATCCCTTGACATGCAATGTTTTTATTTGGATTCATGATTTAATGCATCTTAAAACATAATTTTCTACAACCCACCATTCAACTATTGCCCAATTTCTTGTGTAAGAGGTAACCACTAGGTTCATGTATGAACCACTATAAGCAATGCAAACTTTCTCATGTAGACTTAAGGTTGAGATTCAACATTTTGCAAAAATAGTTTCAATATGTAATCTTTCCACATTTTGCACTAGCTCAAGGATGACCCAATGAGGTTTCTAATTGCTTCCTCACTACACATAATCTAACACACAAATTAGGCTTTGGACCCTAAGTTCTTTCCTTCACCAGTGCATGGTTACTACATTGTTGTGCATGCCTATCTATTTACAACTCAAACCACTTTGAATTATCATCACACCTTGACATCAACCCTTCATAGAAAACTTGTTAAGTACATATATTGCACATTTGTTTCAGAAGTAGGTGGGTGCAATGGAAAACAAATCAACAACTATTCAAACAACATAAAAACATTTCTACTAATAATATAATCCACTTGATCACTTAACTCTTTTGTCTATTGAAAGTTTTTCTTCCTCCTTTTATTTTCCATTGCCACCATCAACCTTCAAAGTTTTATCAACGTTCGCACCCATCTCCACCACACAACAACTCTATTGAAATAAATTTTGCATAATTACTTACAAACAACAAACCTTCCTATTTCATTTAACATGTTTTGATGAATTTGTTACAATAATGGACAATTTGGGGAAATAGACAATGATGGAAAACCTTTCCATTATTGATGTGCAGAAAGTTGACAAGAACAACATAAACCTTAAAAACTCCTAGTGTTCACATTGAAAGCATATATGTTTCCTAACAACACTTCATTTTAGTTCACACCTTCTCTAATGAAATCAATACAAATACAATCAATATCACTTGGTAATGTTTTGATTTCAAATTTAATATGGACAAACTAATTGCAAAGATGATTTTACAATTTCAACTTAAACTAAATTATTTGCTTATATGTTATCCCTTCACCAAAAAATAACCACTCTCAAATAGGCCTTCTCCTCCCACCAATAGAAGGTCCCTAAACCTTCTATGTCTGATTTTTAAATCTCAAGTTCACTCCCCTTCATTGTTGGTCTTTGAAGTTTCTAGGTGACGAGGGTATTCATTGATATCATGGATAATGATCTTATACAAAAAAAAGGGGAACATTTTATCTTAAAGTTATTATACAACATGAACATAAGAAGGGTCATCTAGTTATCGAGAATGCTTTTGGCATACTTAAAAAAAATTTCAAGAATTGTTAACAAAGTTAGATTTCAATGTATCTTTCATATTAAATGTGTTCCTTTGCTATTGTCTTTACATAACATGCTTTGGTTTCAAACAAAATCTTGTATTCAACAATTGAAGATAATTATTGAAAACTACATGATATGCATGTCCATTTGAAAGTGAACATGGATAACAAATTCAATGTAGGTCTTTAAATAAAAATAGTTCATACATTTTACAAGCATGAAAAATCTAGAGATCCCATGTGTACAAAATTATGTGTTATACTTGGATGACAAAGAAATGTGACATGACTAGCAAATATAATTCGATATTTAACCTTATCTTGCATCAAAATTTTGATTGTCAAAGTCCATTCAACTTTGTTTTTTCATTTTGTCATGTGTTGCCTTTAGTTGCCAACATTTCTAGAATCCCCAAATTGCCAATTCATGAACATTTAGTTGTTGGATTCAAATTCATCGAGGTTTCATTGTCTTGGTAAAATTCCCTTTAATAGTTATTAGATTCCCCAAGTTGTCCATTGAGACTTTAGTTGTTAAATTTGATTCATTAAGAACCTTTCATGCAAACAAGTTAACATTACTCACCCTTCCACTTATGTTGTCTTTCATAGATACCATGCACATGATTTTCATTGAACCTAGGATTGTTTTGACCGTGTTCATTTACATCTCATTAATGGCCTTGTATTTGTTTTTAAAATATTGTAATTTTTTTTCAAAGATGGTCTTTTGGATTTGACATCACTATTCTTCCATAAGCATGTTTGAGTCACACATCTTGTCGATTGAATCAACAAATATGTAATTCTTTTTTATGTTTTGTCTATTGGATGTTTTTATGTGCAAAATAATAGTTACAATTAACACCTATACTATCCAAATTCCAAGATCCACTGCTTGTATTATGAACATAATTTGTTTTCAATAAGGTTGGTGTTTGAAGTTTTAACACATGAATGTTGATTGGAATGTTGGATTGAATGTGCATTTGGTTGTCATTCAAAGGTTCAATTAAAGGTTTGATCATAGCCTTGGTGAACGACCTTGGATGAACAACAAGTGGTGTTTGAGATGTTTGACCATAGAGATTAATTCCTAGAGGACATACAAAAACATTAAGGTTAATGTTTTTTTTATTGAACTCAATTACACCAATGGGTTGTTTTATTTTTAACTCACCTTTTGTTCAAAATTTCATGAATGATGACACACTTATATTCAATCCCAATGGCTTATTTCTTGTGAAGTCCAATAACATGCCATAGATATTCCTATGAAAAAAA
>Ga0209208_10010755_pt1 | contig 11819 bp, 8 predicted proteins | sample S1TSphfallax_3_FD_187694 | JGI IMG/M metagenome (GOLD analysis project Ga0209208, IMG submission 187694) | Host-associated microbial communities from peat moss isolated from Minnesota, USA - S1T2_Fd - Sphagnum fallax MG (SPAdes) (version 2) | ecosystem: Host-associated > Plants > Peat moss >...
ACCAATAAAGTAAAGGAATGTATTAGCAGGGACTGCAATCCTTTTTTGTTTTGAAGGGCAGGTGGGCAGCACTTATATTATGGCTAATCCACCGATAAATGCCAATTTTGAATCAATGATGACATTTTAAAAAAGACTTGGGCAATCTGATCAATTGTACTATGAGTTCACCCCACCAATTGTACACTTTTAAACATGTTCAGGTATATGAACCTGAATGGAAGAGTTTGCAAATATATACTACTAGGCCTCAGAAATTAAATATGTATTCAATTTTTGGCAACTAGGTAGCAAATGGATGAGAAGCTCGACCAAATTGGTATCAGAAATTTCTGAACAAGCACAAATTATTTATAAATTTTAGCTATTAAAACATTCCAGTTCCTGGAATGTCCTAAAGTACAAAAAATGTATCATTTGTAAATTGGAATGTGGAGACTAACTCAGAAAATATGTTGAAATATGGTGAAAATGAGCTTTTTTTTTTTTCAATAATTGTGGAACCCATATAAAAGCCCATAGCCATTTCAATAAAATTCGCCCATTAATAAGTATGATAATATATGGTTTTTTTTAAGGCATTTCTCCAACCATTTGAAACCTATGTCACTTTTTGGTAACACCCAAGGGCTGGGGACATTCCCAAAATAATGGGCCCCAAGGCCAGAGGCCAGGGGCCTCTTATTTGGGAGAACGCCTTGGCCCAAGGGCATTGAATGGGTTAAACGAAGTGGATTTTTATTATTTTTATTATTTATTGTGATAACCATTGGGTATCATGCAGGTACACACTACCCACCGGGCACCAAAAATTTTATTAAAAAAATTGTATTTGTGAAGTAGACAACAATTAAAGACAACTCTAGATTTTAATTAACTCTTAAACCCCTTAAAGGGCTGAATTTTTTTAATAAAGAAATGCACTTTTGGAAATGAGGTTGGACCCAAAAGGAGCAGTGCCACATGCAGAGTTTTTTTTTTCTTCTGACCGAAAAATTGGGAAAATTTTGGAATTTTTAAATATATATATAGTGTAAATTGGACTAGTTTTGCTTCTTTTTTTTGGGGAAAAATTGGACAAATTCTCGATATTTCAAATTTTGGAAAATTTGGGAAAAATGAAAAAAAAAAAAAAAAAAGGGGGGGGGGGGGGGCGGGGGGGGGGGGGGGGGGCGAGATGCGCGAGTTCTCACGAAAGATATAGGGACTACTTAGTTCCTCATTCGAGGTCCTGAAGGAGTTTCATCAGGACCTAGAACTGAGACCAGACAGCATATTCTTTGTCCAGATCTTACAGCATCTGGATTTCTTGACACCTGGAATAGCACGACTGACGACGCGTGTTGGGTTGTAGAGTTTGTGGGAACAGGACCTGGACGTCGCGTTCCCGCTCCCGCGTTTCCAGGTCCTCCACAGGAATTCGGGGAATCGGGACGTCAAATGGCTGGCCCTTCAAATTAGCCCCCCACCGCATAACCAATCGAGGTCCTGGAATGTACTAGGGTAGGCTGTATTTTTTGCAGCCACTGGATTTTGTCTTCTTCGAACTAATTGGCTTTTTCAATAATTTAAAATTTTTTGAAATCGGGACGAATGAAAAGAGAGGCTCAATTGTGAGACCCTATTTTCCTCTTTAAAATAAACAAACAAAGTTCCCTTCCAATAACGGAAGGCATGCTCCACTCGGCCTCCCATAATTTGAGGGTCAAGAGCTTCTTCGGACAACCAGCCGTAGTAGCCCAAGGGTGTACGCCTGAAAATTAGGGGAGGCCCATTGGAGCAAGTCGTCACCCTTGAAAACAATTTTAATTCAAATGGCCCAAGAAGGTCAACGTGCAATTAGCTGAAGGGTTGTTTCGACTCAACTAAAAATCTTCCATGATACATGAGGTTTTTAAAAAATATATGAACAAAAAGGACCTTGAAGTGCTTTACGTTATTCCTCCGAAGGAGGATTTTTTTAATTGTTTTTTTTGCTATCGGAATTGTTGAGAAGAAGAAGAGTACAAGGAATTTAATGAATGAATTTACATGTGATGGCTTTTCTGAGTTTGGTTCCAAGCACTTTGGGGGAGCTGGGCCAATACACCACCCCAAAACAAGAAAAGCCATTAATTAATTAATTAATTAATTACTATTCTTTCCACCTAGCCCAAATAGGAGTGACAAAAGCCTTGACTTAACTCACTAAGTCCCAAAAAGACCACCCAAAAAACAAAAAAAAAGAATTAAGAGTGAGATGGAGATTATTATTGTTTTTTTTTCTTTACATTCTTCCCCCATTAGGCTATGCTCTTTCCTTGAGCTTCTTTTGTCTTTTTGTACAGAGTTAGTTTCATTTGGAGCTTTTATCAAAACTGATTTAGCCTGGGCTTTGGGAAGCGAAACCTGAAAGGTGGCTTTGTGACATGTGGTAGAATGAGCTTTGAATTTGTTGTGTGAAGCTCATATTGAGCCAATTTTTAAATAGCAAAACCCTAGTGAACCATTGTCTAACTTGCTAAGCAAGGATGGTATAGACTATGAACTATGGACACCTCCAAAGATGGGTATGTCAGTTCCTTTTGTCAAATTCCTTTTCTTTCCTTTTTTTTTTTGTCCTTTTGCCAAACTCTTTTTTGTATGGGGAAGTTATTCACTAGGACACGGAATATGGAACCATTCCTAATTGAATTGCAAAAGTTGGAGTATCGTATAACTTTGGTGTTGGTCACATCCAAGTGGTGGGTAAACTCAATTGCTTGGGCAAGGAGACACTAACCTTCCCCCCCACCCCCCTCTTCTTCCCACCCCATCAAGCTATGTCTAAGGTGGAGTGGGCCTATTTTTGGAGGAACATGGTTTTACATTGTTTTTCCATAGTACCCCCCTTTTCAAAACTTAAAACTCGTCTAAGAAAAAAAATAATGATGCTTTAAATGTCTTGTTATCACTATGCCAAGAGAAATAACCACCACTAGTCTACTTTTCAACTTTTAACATGACAATGTTTTCCTTTAAATTTGTATTCTTTTTACAAAGAACAACAATTAACCATGCAAAAAACAATCATGCAAACACCACACTATAACCCACTCAACACACTTAATAAAGCTCAATCAGAAATATTTAGTGTCACAATTTTGATGTCTATTCACCTTAGATTAAATATTAGTGTTACAACTAACCTAAATCTATATTCTCTTTTGGTGGGAGTCCATGTCCCCTTGCTAAAACAAGCCCTTGTTTGAAAGGGCGAGAGCAGACCACCGAGAGCAGACCACCTCTACGTGTCTATCCTCCAACCCACTCTTTTATCAATAGGGTAACAACCTAGGATGTCAGCATTCCCAAAATAAGGGGCTTAGGGGGGAAATGGTAGCTAAATTGTTGGGTTTTGAGCATTAGAAGATACTAGTATCAATCTTACTCCATACTTTGAAATTTGAAAACATGTTTGGAGTGCACATCAAGAGCGCAGGGAGGACATGGTTTGCATCTGAACATCTGAACACGCATGCATTATTACAAGTTTACTTTACTTTTAAAGAAAGTTTTCATGTCTCAGGGTTGAAGGCTCACCACCTTCGACATGCCCACCACACATTCAAGGAAGAGTAAGAGACTGTTGTTACTTATGAGAGCCCAACAATGAAAATGGTAGAAAGCTCCTATTATTACATCTATTTGTGCTTGTCCACAAACAAGACCTTAAACATGGCAATGTTTTTTTGTTTAGTCAATTGGAATGCAACTTGATTCTGGCTTGTTTTCATGAGTGGTATGAACAAGTTAACTTCCTAAACACTTGGCCTCTTTCGGAGGTTAATTGACAATTGAATTAGTTAACTATTGTAATGATTTCTTAAATGTCCTTGCTTACACATCAAAGAGGAACATCAATTAATACTAGGTGGAATTAGTCATAATAAGTGCTGCCCACCGACCCCATCCCACATACAAGTGCAAGCTTGTCAATCTTGTTGTTACATTGGATTTGGTTAGAAAACGCTGAAACCCCTTCCTCCCCCTGAAAGATCATTGTATGCCTTATTACTAATACACTAAGTTTAAAAGGTTTCCAAGAGTTCATGTGAACCGTCTTTTACCTTAGAAATTAAGTATTCAAGGCCAAGAGGACGCAAAATGTGAATAAGGTGTTAAGTACTTTGTTTCGCAGTCAATTCCACTTGGGTACCATTCAACTCATCCTTGCTTGGAAAAACATTGCAAAGCAAAAAAGGTTGTGGGACCCAATGGGGAGCATTGTTCCCAACAATGATCACGAGGAGGTAGGCCATAGATTGAATTGTTAGGTGTGTACGCTACAATCAAACATGATACTTGCATGTCAAAAGCCCCCCCAAACAGGTTTGCAGGAAGACAGCAAATCCTCGGAGAGCATATGCTTTTGGGCTTTGTTTGCAAGAAGACAGCAAAACCAAAGAGAGTATATGCTTTTGAGCTTTTTGGTTTAAGGTTCTCATGGCTTGCCCCCAGGCGGTCATGAAGTCAATCCTTAGGGCCCTCCTTGCGAAAGCATGAAGACACAAGAGGTGGCTTGTATCCTATGGCTATTATGATTGGGCAATTAAATTAAGAACTTGACGATATAATTCTTGGGCTTTCCAGGGGGGAACAACACGAATTTGGCACCAAAGTAATGTGACGTGGGTGGCTTCCTAATATTCTTGGTTTCTAAATTCTTGGGCTTGGGTTTTAGCATAAAGACAATGGGCCCAATTTTGAGTTTTCAACCAATAAAGTGCTCCAATTTCTAGTCGGGTCAGCTTGTAGAAACAACCTATAGAACTTAGGATGTCACTCACATTGCCCTAGTATAAAAGCCATGGGGCCAACCATCCTATGTCTCAACCATCTACCTTGCCTAGTAATCACCATGTATTCTTACCTACTTACATATTAACCACTTAACGTTCCGTAGCTATGATACAGCTTTACCCAACCGCATAACATACTCAAATAAATACTTAAGGTAACCATCTATGGTTAAGCTGGTCAGAACTTGCTTATAGGTCATCTCTGACACCCCAAAAACTAAAAACTATTAAAAACATTTTCAGCCGCTTTCTTTTTCATTTATTCCGTCGCCTGAGAGATTCGAACTCTCGCGGGGAAACCCCATGTACTTAGCAGGCACACGCCTTAACCACTCGGCCAAAGCGACTTCGATGGGAGCAGATCTTCCAACAATAATTATAAACAATTTTCATCTGCCACATTTATGCTCTTAAAATCTACTCTGCTTTTTACAGTAGTACAAAAGAATCCCACTCCCATTTCCATCTAACTGCAAATTCTCTGTGACCCATTCTAAGCATAAAAGCCAATCAGTGAACACATTCCAGCAGAAAAGCTAATCTCTCCTCTGCTTCCAGGCTGCAATTAATTAATCAGCTACTTTTCTCCAAATGATCACTGGTGTGCAAATTCATCAGCTATTGCATTCAATCAAGGCACTCCCAGAACTGGGAATTTATGCCCCTCAATGTACTGCATTATCCCCCCCTCCCCGACCACCCCCAAATCAGTTGCTAAGACCACCAAACAATCGACAGCACTTAGTCTTCTTTGTTAATCAAAACTCTCTCAAAGACATAGGGTGAATGGTGAATGGTGAATGGTGGTGGTGGTACCACATAATGGCTCTCACCACCTAGTACCCAGCTAATTTGTAATCAATGTAATTTCTAGTTTGTAATCAATGTTTATTATTTCTTAAGCCTCATCTTTCATTTCTTGTGCATGCTGCACACTCTCCTGCAAAATTTCAACAACTTTGTTCCTCTTCATAACTACTTGGCAGATCAGATTGTTGTCTCTACCTGCTCCATATTTTTTTTCCAATGAAAGAATTGCCTCTACTACCGGCCCTTTTCACGGGCTTATTTCCCCTTCAACCAAGTGGACTCTCTCTCTCTCCTTGTCATCCTCCTATGAGTGTATCTCAAACCAAAACTAACTTAGAGCCGTTGTCTCTCTCTTCTTTTTATCTGCATCTTATAAATCGCTGCTCGATTGTTCATTGGGCAGGTGCAATGCATCATAGTGACCAAAACCATGGTAAAGGACCTGAACTGGCTTCTTGCCCTTGCTATACTCTTGCCCATATTCTGCTATGGCAATTATACCTCCTGCATTTCGCTCTTCATCCATATATACTGTTATTGGCATCCTGCATCCACACAATCAGGGTGGTAAAGATCTTAGAAATATAAGATGCCTTTGTTTACACAGACTGCAGATGCTCTTCTCCATCTCTCTGCAATGTGGTAAGAACATGGACATGCAAAAGATAATGTTTGAAAGTCCAGCCATCCAAAGTTAGAGTCATACTCAAGGACATGAGAGAGCATAAGGAGTTCAGGTTCACCACCCCACACATGTGGTTGGCGCATTCTCTCCACATAATTATCAAAGTCTCCCTCTATGAACCTGCAACCCCACAGAGCCAATTTAGAAAATTTCCAGCAAATAGTTAATAAGGGACAAGTAGTTTTTACATCCAATTCTCTTGCAGTGTGCCCCATATCTTGTACAAGCAATCCAGATCTTACTGGTTCCATGCAAGAAACAACTGTCAAGAGCTCCAGACCCACCATTCTGTTGTATCTCGGCGTTTAATGAGCTCGTCGGCAACTTTATTGCGCAATTCATCTGCAAGCTCACGCTGCAAGGTCTCATTTGGAGCTTGTTTCCCACTGCTGACACATGATCCATGTGCCACAGCTCGAAATAAGCACCTTCCATCCCCTGGTATGCCTGCTTCCCCCACACAACATCATATCAAAGAGTGTTTAGTGCTAAGTAATTAGGTATGTCACAAGCATCATATCCAGGACATGAAATGTATCCAGTCCCAAGGGAAAAAACCTGTGACTGCACACACTAAACCCTAAAACAATGCACTCTGACTGTTACTTAATACAAATCTCAAACTGAAGAAGTCTTACCAATGACAGAATAGTCAGAGTAGACTTTCTTTCCATGCCCTGGTTGGGGCTCCTGCTGTTCCTCTTCAGGGAGAGCTGGAGGAATTCTTTGCCTCTCAGCCAAAGCCTCATTGAGCACAGGCACACTTCCACCCAAAAGAGGTATTGAAGCACCAGCTGAAGCAGAAAAACAGGCACAGACACCAAAGAGTAGCCAGGCTGAATGTCTGCCATGAAGCCAGCGGGCTGGTCGGGCATCCCATGCAACATTCCACGACCCTTCACGTAACCCCACAGTCATAGCAAACCTCCCATTCAAGCCACCAAGCATTGGTAGGCCAACACTTTCAACTGCAAACACATTGGGTCTCAGCCTCACCTGCTTGTTTGATAAATCTGTGCCCTGCAAAAGAGAAACCACAAAATAAGCCAACTACATGGCAGAACACTTCTACAGTCAAACCAATGGGGCCTATGGGAATATGTTTTTAAGCTGTTCAAAATGAATGGGATGCAAAATTCCAAAATATCCACCTACATCTCAGGATAAAAATCTGCATGGAAATGCCCTGCTACAAGAAAAGAATTTGCTAGCTCTCAAGAAGTACAGTTTCTGTAGGAGGGTGTGGCCACACTTACCACTGTGGTTTCAGCACTGCCAACAATAATGCCTGCTGCAGCTGAACTGCCAAGCCCTGCTTCCCCAACAACAGCACGCCTAGGTGGCAAGCTGGGATCCCGCTCCAAGGGTGTGAGGTGGCGTGCAGGGAGAAGTGCATGCCAAATGGTTGCACCAACACTCCCATTTGCAGCAAGCAAGCAAGAGCTGGAATGAGGATGAAATCCTTTCACAGGAGGACAGAGTAATGGATGGCCACAAGAGCCCAAAATTGATGATGAGAATACATTTTTCTCAGAGTTCTCATTCTGCCCCGAGCTTCGTGACCGCCGGATTGTCCTAGGGAGACTGGCAGTCGCCGGGGGGCGTGTTATCAGCTTGTAGGAGTAGACATGAGAGCTGGAGGGATGTGTAGGTAGCAGCGCCACTTTTGCAGACTGGAGCTTTGAACTGTAACTGCTTAATTGTGCAAGATCTGAGTACAAGGAAGACAGGGGCTTGTTAGAGACTAACAGACAGAAACTCACAGATCCAAGCATGTGCCCCTGTGCACCAGATCTTTTGAATGGAGATTTCTTCACAGTGGAGAACAGACAAAGATCTTTGATTGGTTCTCCTCTTCAACAAACTTAGTCCATCACTGCTTCCAAGAGAAGAGCATTCAAATCTGCACATAATGAACCAAAATCACCAATGAACATATGTTAATGACATACTCCACTGGTCAGAAGACAAAAAGGTGCAAAAAACAGATGTGGGATCTTCTTGATGAATTGTTGACCACTCATACAGATAAATTGCAAGATTAACCACCGCTTCAAGATTTCATAAACCCAAATGCCAGGATTCAACAGAAGGTAATAAGCTGCTTTCCCATAAGAATTTAACTGCACACCTCAGTGAAATGATGACAGAGTCCAAGCACTAAAACACCAGCTGTGTAGACTCTCATTCTATGACACTCAGTAAGAAAAAATTAGTATGTACAATGAAAATCATAGAATCACTGCACAAAAATACATTCATGATATATTAGAAATTACCCCCAGAAGAATAAATATTGGCTACTCCTGTGCAATTTACTCTGAAAATTTATGCTATCAATTTCTGTATGCAACTAATGTGAACAGCTCAAATCTCATCAACTTGGAGCTGTGGACCATTCATCAATCAAGAACCATTAAAATACGGGACCAAGAACTGATGGGGCGACACAAATCTCAAAGAGTATGGCAATCCCTAACAGGCAGGTCCACTTTCACTGAACTGTACAACTTCTGCAGAGTTGAAAGAAGTTGCAACCCAAATTGGATTTACATTTCAGATCTTTCACATCCAAAACTTTAAGAGTGCTAACCTGACACTACATCATTGTGGAGTTCAGGGCTCCAACTTCTGTGTAGACTAGAAATATAAACCCTCTCAAAACCTCAGCATATGAGCTCTGAAAAGAATGCCTCCTTCCAGTTGAAAAAGAACAAAAACGAAGAAAACAAATGGGGAAAACTCTCCATCTTATACCTGATCTTTTTTTGAAGATCTAGTACCTCTCACATCTCTTCTCTCACTAAGAAGAAGAATTGATTAAGCATTTGCCAAAGCTCAATCATGCATACTCTAATGTTACGTCCTCTTCCATGAGCACTTTACAAAATCCAGACGATGCAAAGCGAGAGGACACAAGCTCCAAATATTATGAGATGAGGAAAGAGGCTTGCAACTTACTGAATATCATGACAGCCAGCACTGTGAGATTGTCGTCTCCGGCGCTTCAACCTCAAGCAGCTTGAACCTTTCCCCCCTCAAAGGCGGCACAGGTATGTGTATTTCCAGCAGCGATGCTATCCCTTCACTGCAAGATGACTCCGGAATATATATGCTCAGTTTGCAAGCGACAAATGAAACACGAGGACCAGTAGACAGAGAGACGCAAGACAGACAAACACCAAAAGAAAACTCTGCAAGGAGAATAAAGCTCCTCACAAGACATTTTCCGGAGAAGAAAAAGAAAAGACTCCCGAATCGCATACCACAAGCATTTCTCCGGGTCATGCAAAGAAGCCACAAGTGAGGAGAGGATAAAAGTACTAGCGAGGAGGAGCGCACCACAGAAAAAACACTCTTCGAAGCCCAGGGATAGAAAGAGATCTCGCAGATGAAAAAAATCCTCCTCCTAGTAGTCGAATGCCTTCCGTGAATTCCGCAAACCGTAAAAGAAGAAGAACAGAAAGAAACAACGTTTTCAAAAAAGCGAAATTTTTTCTACGAGAAAATCAATCTCCTCAGAATACAAAAAGATGCAACAAAAACCCCAGAACTGCGACACGGAAACGAGCACTTCCACAACCAACAAGAAGCGGGGAAAAGCTTGAAGCGCTCCCTCTATCTATAAACAGAACGAAAAATGAAGAGGAAGAAGCTCCACAAGACGAAGACGATGATGCTTCCAGATAGCTCTACAGGTGTTGTGGAATCCGAGAAAGAAACTTCACAAAATATCTTCACAACAAAAGTTTTACCAAAATTGCTCAAGAAATTGCTATACTCTGCCGCAATTCTTCTATGCGCAGCCGAAAGCGAACAAGCGCCGCGCGACGGGAGAGAGAGAGAGAGAGAGACAGCGAGAAGAGCGAGAGAGGGCGATGCTTCACAACCTCCTTACAGCTCTGGTGCTTATCCCGAACCTATTTCCGAACCTCCAGAGACAAGAGCGAACCTATTTCCGAGCCTATTTATAGCGGTGAGCCGGGACCACAATCTCTACCGAACCTAATTCTTTCTCACAGGCAGGGAATTAGGGAATTTGGTTCGGGAGGAGGTGAGGTGTTTCCGTTCAACATCAACAGAACCTCGGATTATCAACTAGAATGAGGTGTCTTTATGGATGGATGAACCATGTACGCATGTATGGTTATAGACCCTGTTGTCTTCCATAGATGTAAGTTAGACCAACATCATCTTCGTGGATGAAGTTTTCTTGGGATTATGAATCAGTCGCCCTTGTCTTCGTGGATGAACTTTGAGTGTCGTCAAACCTGACACCGCGCGTGCGTGCAATCCTAAATTTGCAAATAAATTAATTCTTTAAAAAAAAAATTTTTTTTGAAAAAACAAATTCTGTTAAAATTGGAAATTCAGGAAACACCAATAAAATCACCCAGATATTTTTGGGCATTCATGGACCCTGTGTTTCACCGGGTGTGTAAAGTGTAGGGTAATATTCAAATTGGGGCTGCTGGATGGATTTTCTTTTTGAAATTATTAAATATTTCAAAAAAAAATCTGTCAATTATTAGTGATAAGTGCAATATTTGAAATTTATAAAATATTTTGAAATTTATATATATGTTTTTCTTTAATATATTTGTTGCAAATTTATTTGAGTAATTCGAGTGACTATGGTTGCATCAAAATTGATTTAGGGGGATGGATTGTAAGGCCCTATACTATTTCATCCTATTAAAAATAGATTTTGGTGTGGACTTTAGTTTCAATAGAATGAAATGGTGTTTTTTCAAATTTTCAATGTTGTTTTTTTTCAACACCATAGTCGTGAATGATGAAATAATGAGCAAAATTTTCAATATTTTTTTACATCAATTTGTATTCCATTTCTCTTCAATTGAATTCGAATCCAATTTTAATGGATTTTAATTCCATTCAATCTTTTTCAATTCAATCTTTTTTTAATTGAAATCAGGAATTTATATTCAAACTTATTTAATCCATTTGAATTGGTATTGAAATCAATTAAGTTTTAATTGAATTGAACTTGAATTCAAGTCAAATTGCATGGAATGTCATTCAATATTTTCATTCAAATGGAACTCAATTTCCAATTTGTTTCCCATTATTTCATTGTTTCTTGTAGTGTATAGCAACATGGAGCCCCAAGTTCATTATTAGTGTCTTCAATTAATTCAAACTTTCTCTAACTAGGCCCCTAAGCACCTCTTTAGAATTATTTAATTTTGAACAATGCAATTAAAACCCCATGTGTAAGGGAAAAAGCTTTGGATTTATGGAATGCATTCTAATACTTAAATAAATTTTTTAATGTTAGTTGAAGCTTTGCATTGAAAATGTGAAAAAGAGGTGAGAATCCTATATATAAAAGCAACAGTGGTGTCTGTCTGTCTATGGTGACAAACAGGGTAGGGCAGGGCAGGGTAGGGCAGGGCGGCCAGGGCAGCCGCTGCGGGGGGCCGCGCGAGGTGCCATTTCTATTAAAGAAATCCTTGGGGAAAATCGGGGGACCTGCATCTAAT
>Ga0209208_10010756_pt1 | contig 11819 bp, 10 predicted proteins | sample S1TSphfallax_3_FD_187694 | JGI IMG/M metagenome (GOLD analysis project Ga0209208, IMG submission 187694) | Host-associated microbial communities from peat moss isolated from Minnesota, USA - S1T2_Fd - Sphagnum fallax MG (SPAdes) (version 2) | ecosystem: Host-associated > Plants > Peat moss >...
AATAATCATTAATAGAATATTCACCAATAGCCATTAATAAAATATCCAACAATAATCATTAATATAATAGGCACCAATAGCCATTAATAAAATAACCACCCATAGCCATTAATAAAATAACCACCAATAGCCATTAATAAAATAACCACCAATAGCCATTAATAAAATAACCACCCATAGCCATTAATAAAATAACCACCAATAGCCATTAATAAAATAACCACCAATAGCCATTAATAAAATATCCACCAATAACCGTTAGTAGAATAGCCACTAATGGCCATTAATAGAATAACCGGCAATAGCCATTAATATAATAACCATTAATAGAATAACCACCAATAACCATTAATATAATAGCCACCAATAGAATAACCACCGATAACCATTAATAGAATAGTCATTAATAGCCATTAATAGAATAATAATCAATAGAATAACCACCAATAACCATTAGTGGAATAATCACCAATAGGCATTAATATAATAATAACCAATAACCATTAATAAAATAAAAACCAATAACCATTAATAGAATAGTCATTAATAGGCATTAATAGAATAATCACCAATAACCATTAATAAAATAGCCACTAATAACCACCAATAGAATAACCACGAATAGCCATGAATAGAATAACTAGTAATGGCCATTAATAGAATAACCACCAATAATTATTAATATAATAACCACTTAAAAACATTAATAACCACAAATAGAATAGGTACCAATAACCATTAAGAACCACCAATAACACTAATAAAAGAACAATGAATAACCATATATTAGAATTGTTTAGGATTGCCAAAAATAATCTAGGGTGAAATAATTTATAATAGATTAAAATAACTTAAGGTGAAATAACTTATAATAACCTATAATTGCCAATAATACCACAAGGTGAAATAACCTTCATTAGCCAAAAGTAATTTATAATAGCTACAAGTAGTCTAAACTGAAATAATTTACAATAGCCAAAAAAACTTACAATAGTTCAAAATAGCCTAAAGTGAAATAAGCTAAAATAGCAAAAAATAACCAAAAATAACCTAGGGTGAAATAGCAAAAAATAACCATAAGTAATTAAAAATAACCATAAATAGTCGTAAATAATGTAGGGTGAAATAATTTAAATTAATGAAAAAGTCATATAATAATTGAAAGTAACTTAACATAGGTAGTATTATTATATTAACAAAACAAATCCATTTATTAATTTTTTTTTTTCAAAAGAATGGTCATTGAAATGTTATTGAATAATGATATTCAACTTCTTTTTTGTTCAAATGATTTTAAACTTTCAAAAGGAAATAAATGTAATTATGTACATTATTGAATTAAAAAAAAAATCAACTCGAATCATTTCATTTGAACAAAATCTCAATAAGATATGAATTTTCAAAGTTTATGTTTTCATAATGTTTAAAATGAAGTATTTGATAAATAAAATGTAATGTAAAATATTATTGTAACAAGTGGGGTGGTGTGATGGTTAAGGTGTTTTCCTCCATTCCAAAGGTCAAGGGATCAAACATCATAGGTGGTGTTGTGTGTGGTCAACAATGGTATGTTGACCGAATATTCTTTTATCGAATTCCTATAATAGGTGCTTAGGTTGATTACGTGGCCTACCTACTTACTTAGGTTTTTAACATAGCGTAGGTAGTGACATGTGTCAATAAACAATAGGCTTTAAAAATCATGAAATTATCAATAATATTATATATTAAATAATTAAAATTTAATTGATTTCCATGTTAATTAGTTAATTAACTAGCAAGTGAATGGTTTGGTAAATTTGTATTTCATTAGATAATAACCTGGTACTAGTGAAACAAGTCATTGTTCGTAACAACTAGTCCCCATTCTCTAGGGGGTTCAATAATTTCAATAAGTAAAAATGTGCAAATTCACTCAAAATCTAGTGAAACCAATAGTGAATTAAAACGCATTTTATAGTAGTGAATCCCTACATTGACCCTAAATTAATTAAACACAAAAATAATTAGTTGCATAATTTTAATGCTAGAATTTAACAATTTTTTTAGAACTAAGTGTCAAACTTAATTTTGGAATTATTTTTGCATAACCCTAAATTGTGTACATACTATTAACATTGGATACCTCTTTGTAATAAAACTATGAAACAATTTTATATAAGTACCAATAAAACTTGTGTTTTAGACCTAATTTGGGGGGGACCTTAACCAGTGGGAATTTTTTTTTATCATTCATACTTTTGCCATGGAATCACCTTCATTATCCTTTCCTTTAGTACATGAAAAATAAAAGAAAAATAGGAACATCCTTAAATATATGTGTGTATACGAATACATATATTCATTTAGAAAATATTCCATGAAAATAATATAAATGTCATGAAAAAGGTTACCTTAAAACAATTAATGACAAAAAGGTGGGCTTAATTTCCCTAAACCCAATTTTCCCCCTATTTAGTTGAAACATATATTAGCCAAAAGTTTATATTAAGGTAATGTAACATGACCATGAGTTGGTTGTAATGTGGGTATTGCAATTTGAGATGTTTCATGGAAAACCCAACCATAAACAAAAGAAGATCAAAAGTTTGTAATACCTACATAGACAAACTAGTTTATGCACCAAGGGGTCCTTTCATGAAAGTGGGCAATGTAATTATATAAAAAATATTAAATTACAATTTTTCCTTAAGGTTATTGCACAAGTATTTCATGATCAAGATAACGAAGGTATTGCTTAAATGCTCTAACATGGCCACATAATGTGTTAACCTTATTATATGAGGGTATTATTCATTTGGTTTATAGTACAAATGTAATCCATTTGTGGTGGATGGGGATATTGTGTGCAACATGGCATAAAATGATCCCAAAATCTACAAATCCCAAAATCTACAAATCCCAAAATTAAAGGTCAAAATTAAAACAAATGGATTGATACAAAAATGTTCGAGTAACCACATTAGAAAAAGGATGGTGAAAAAATAAATTCATGCTAAGTTAATTTATAATGGTTCGATACATAATTGGTGTGTACATGCACTAAAGCTATATCTATAATTATTCTTCCAAGGAGGATGAACTAGAAGCAATGCCCATATTGGTGCAATATTTTGCTATAGCTTCTACAACTTTTGTTGTATGAAAAGTAAATATTTGACAATGTTCAAGCATAAATTGAATTACATCTACAACAAAAGCGTCTTTTGTTATGCCCTGAAGACTAACATAAAAAAACAAAAAAAACAAATAAGATTCCAATGTTATAAAAAAAAATGTAAGTACGAAAGTATATTGCCCATGAATAATTTTGGAATCATGATTCTTGGATATTGCATCCATTTTTTGGTTCAATTGTGTTTATTAGACTTTAATGTCCATTGCCGAACGTGCCATGCAACTTTTAGAGGCTTTGCATAGGAAATTATGCTTGTTTGAATTGCCTCAACAAGGTTTTCATCTTTTTAAAGTGCACCCATGCACTTTGTGGGACGAACCCCACCCCCCATGTTGGAATCCCAATGATGCCCAACAACATTTTAGAGGTTAAATGTACCAACAAGGGTCACCTAACTTGTGGCATTTGTTGCACTTGGGCTTGAAGTTCATCCCGCTCTAATTGCGCTTTCTTCTTCATTTGATCGAAGGCCTTCTTTTCATTTTGCTTTTGCTTTGCATGTGGGTTGCTCAAAATACGAGCATTCATAGAACCATGATCTTGTTGCCTAGGCCCCCAAGGATGAATAGATGGACGCCTTGATTTCCTAGCTTGCATTTGAAGGGAGTGTGTTCGCTCAAGGTGCTGATGGAGCAACCATTTGGCCACATAAGAACTAGTGCATGCATCCACCTTGCAACACCATTTTGAACCTTAGTGAGCCCATTCACTATCTTCCATTGCATCTCCATGCTTATCTTGAATTGGAGGAGGAACCTCTTGAGGTGCAAGATTTGGTGCAAGATTTGGTACAAATGATGACGGTTTTGCACTAAAACAACGTACATAGTGTGAAATTACACTTAGGCCAACCACCACAATGGCAAAAAAATGAGGGTATCGCACTAAATCAACATACATAGTGGGGAATTACATTTAAGCCAACCACCACAGTGTCAACAATATGAGGGTATTACACTAAATCAATGTACATAGTGGGGAATTACATTTAGGCCAACCACCACAATGTCAACAATATGAGGGTATTGCACTAAATCATAACCCTAAATAAAAATGATGAAAATATTATGATCCAAAAACCAAGGTAGTATTTTATTATGTGAAAGAAACTTGATTACAAACGTTAAGGTATTATTACAAAAAAAATGACCAAAAAAACCATCCTTATTCTTGCATGGAGAATAAGGATGGGTTTTGATGTGGCTATATGCAAATTCAGAATGCACCTTTCATGACATACCTTGAGAACACAAGGTTGCATATATGATAATTGCTTGTTCTTCAATTACATTTAGCATTGCTTGCTTTTCAATTATATTTGACACCTTTCGTGCCTTTCATGCGTGTTTCTTTTGAGGAACCATGTTAAAACAAAATTCCAATTTTTTTTTTAGAAAAATAAAAAAAACCTTCAAAGGAAAAAAATCATCAAATTTAAAATTAACTAAGATACCTTCTTTTTTTTATTACATTTTTATAATATTATTACACTTCATTTTCTCATATAATACTTATATAATACTTCATTAATTACTTATATTAATTATACTAATTATTTTAAATTTATTTTTTAAAAAAATAGTTATTATATTGACATGTGTCACCTACTTGTTCAACAACGAAACAATGGCAAGCCTCATTGATTTGTCATCGTTTTCTGCTTCGATGCAACCAAAGAAAATAACAAAGATAAGACTAATTGGTTCCTTGTTGTCTTCTCTAGGTGCATAAAAACAAAACAAAAAAAGACAATGATGAGTGTTGGCTCTTCGTGATCTTCGTTAGGTGCATAGAAGCAAAACAAAAAAAGACGATGAAGAATGTCGGCTCGTCATCATCTTCTTTAGGTGCATAAAAACAAAACAAAAAAGATGATGATAAATGTTGGCTCGTCGTCTACTCTCGGTGTAGAAAAATAAAACAAAAAAAGATGAAGATGAGTGTCAGCTCCTTGTTGTCTTCTCTAGGTGCATAAAAGAAAAGAAAAAAAGACAATAAGCATTAGCTTGTCGTCGTCTTCTATAGGTGCAAAGAAACAAAAATAAATAAAAAATGATGACGAATGCTGGCTTGTGGTTGTTTTTTCTAGGTGCACAAAAATAAATTAAAAAATGACAATGAATGCAAATTCATCATCGTCTTTTCTAGGTGCATAGAAATAAAACCAAAAAAGACGACCATGAATGCCAACTCTTCGTTGTTTTTTCTAGGTGCATAGAAACAAAACAAACAAAAGATGATGATGAATGTTGGCTTATCGTTGTCTTCTGTATGACACACTCCCAAGTCCCAAGTTAGGCCCAAGATGGGCCTTAGTTTCTAAAATAGCGGAATTGTGGAGACTTGAGGGCACGTTCCCAGCTCTCAGCACTAAAAGGGGTAGAGGGGCGTGTTGAAGTTTCGGGATGGGATTAGGAAGAAGGACAAACTTTAGTTACTCACTCGATCTTGCATCAAACCAATCAACAAGTTGGTTAGTTCGCATTCTGGAACACCCTTAATGCTAAGACAAGCCATAGGTAATTCTAGATTCATAAGACTCACCACGGCCTGGACTTAGGGGAAGCCACCACCTTCCCCCATATAGTATTTTTTACGTTACTCTGCGACACCCACATCCGAATGACTTTATGTCTCGGGACTCCCAAGGAGGAATCTCGAAACTGTCCTAGTTTGGACTTCCGGGACTTTGTGAGTTCATAACTCTTTGCTCAGACCTCGGATTGGGATGAGGTCTAAAACAAACTTGTAGCTCTCTTTGAGAGCTTTCCAACAGTGTTTTGCACTCCATTTGTACACACCGGGGTTGGGTCGATTCTTGACTTTTAGTGGTTGGGGGTGAAATTGCCAATTTGATTCTCGACCCTTCTTTTTGCCATAACTTGTGTTGCAAATGTCCAACTGGCTCATGCGAGGCCATTTTCGACATCTATATTTCAATAGCTTTCCAATGGCATGAAGAACGTATCAAGGCGAGGTGTTTTGACCCCTGCAATCAAACTTTGAAGTTTCAGAAGTCCCGGAGGACTCCCAAGTCCCCATTTCGGGAGTGTGAGTGTCATCGTCACACTCTTCCAAAAAGTGGGGTTGTGACATTGTAGGTGCAGAGAAACAAAAAAGAAGAAGACGATGATGAATGCTTGCTTGTCCTCATCTTTTCTAGGTGCACAAAAATAAAACAAAAAATTGATGATAATGAGTGTTAGCTTTTCGTTGTCTTCTTTAGGTGCACAAAAAAAAGAGAAAAAAAGATGACGATGAACATTGGTTTGTTGTCATCTTCTAGAATTAATGAACAAAACACAAAAAGATGATGACAAGTCGGGGGTTCATTGTCGTCTTGTGTAAGTACTAAAAAAAAAACCCAACAACAATGAGCCTTTGACTTGTCATCATTGTTTGCAATTGATGGAAAAAACACAAGAAAATGATGACGAGCTAAGGGCTTGTTGTCATCTTTTGTAGTTAATGAAATAGGGAGAAAACAATGACGAGCCCCCAATTCATCATTTTTTTTTTTTTCATTCACTACCAAAAGATGATGACGAACAAGGAACTCGTTGTTGTTTTTTCCTTTTTTTTCATTAGCTGCAAAAGACAATGACAAGCCTAGGGGCTCATCGTCATCTTATTGTGTTTTCTTCATTAGGTGCAGATAATGATGACCAATTGGGACTTCCTCATCGTCTTTTCCCTTTTTCTTTAGTTGTAGAAGATGATGAGGAGGCCCCGGCTCGTCATCATCTTTTGATTTTCTATTGTACCGCCCTAAGCAATAAACCAAAAGAATGACATTGAACAACTAGGCTTGTCGTTGTCTTTTGATCGTGACACAAAAAAAATCAGAAGACGATGAGTTAGCTCGTTGTCATCTTCTACAAGCATAACAAAAGAAAAACTACTAAAAAACATAGGAGAAAAATGCACTTGCACTTAGCAAATATGATCGGTTTTATGTTTTAGCAATGATCCCTCTAGTAAGCTCTATTTAAGCATTGATGAACTCTGAAAGTAGGCAAAGTAAAGGTCTCATCAACCTAAACCCAAATTGAAAATGTAAAGAAACCTTAAGTGTAGTAAAAAATGTAGAAAGTGTACCTTGCTTTCATGTCTTGTTGAAGATGCTGCACCTTGTGTTACTCACACCTTGAAATTGTAACAACTTTTAGTTTTTCTCTGAACATTAGCGATGGCACTGTTGCAATAGTGACAATGATGGTAAAAAGAAAAAGAGTTTTGAAAAACAATCTATAACATAGGTAGAGGAGTGGGGTAGGTGGGAATGGGCTGGAATGAACCAGCAGCCACCAATGCACCAGTTGAGGATGAGCCCGTTCAGCCCGTTTTGCGGATGAACATCCTCCCTGCCCGAGGTGTTTTTTTTTCATCTCTTCTCTGCCCCACCTACCTCCCCCCTCCTATCCCCCCTCCTACCTCCCCCCTCCTACCTACCACCTACGAACCCCACCCCCCGTCACTCCATCGCCAAAGCTCGAGTTGTGGAGCGGAAGCTCGAGCTGTGGAGCTGTTGCTGTGGAGCTGTGGAGTTGTGCTCGAGCTGTGGAGCTGTTGCTGTGGAGTCGGAGCAGGAGCTCGAGCGCCCACGAGACCCACGCGCCCACGATCAGGTAAGATGCTTACCTTTTTTTTGTGTTTTTTTTGTTTGAAGAGGCATCGCTGCGCTACGCTGCAACGCTGCAACTTCTTCTTCTTCTTCTTCTTCTTCCGCAAAGAAGGCGACAACAGCAACGCTGCTGTTGCCTTTTTTTTTGCAGCGGAAGAAAAAAAAGAAGGCGACGGCAGTGCCGTCGCCTTCTACTTCCTTTGTCGAGCTGCAGCTCAGCTGTAACGCACCATACTTTTTTTTGTGTTTGTTTTGTTTGAAGAGGCATCGTTGCGCTACGTTGCAGTGCTGCAACTTCTCCTTCTTCTTCTTCCTCTTCTTCTTAGTCTTCTTCTTCTTCTTCTTCTTCTTCTTCTTCTTTCGCAAAGAAGGCGATGGCAACGTTGTTGCCGTCGCCTTTTTTTTTTGGGCAGCGGAAGAGAAAAAAGAAGAAGGCGACGGCAGCCTTCTTGCCGTCGTCGCCTTCTTCATTTTTTTTTGTTATCTTCATTTTAACAATAATTGGTGGTCTTTTGTTTAGGGTTGGAGGTTGTAATGGGTAGGGGAAGAAGACTAAGGAAAAGCGATGGTGGAGAGTTGGAAGTTAATAAACAAGATGTTGCTACAACAGATGAGGGAATTGTTCTGCCAAGTGTTGCTGTGTTAGAGGAGGTGATTCTTTTGCCATATGTTACTAGAAAAGATGAGGCGGTTGAGTCACATGTTGCTGCATTAGATGTGGCAATTATTGAGGAAAATATTGTTGCATCAGATGCGGCAATTGGTCAGCAAAATGTTGCTGCATCAGATACGACAATTGCTACACCAGATGCGGGAATTGCTTAGCAAGATGTTGTTGCATCAGATGCGGGAGGTGCTTAGCAAAATGTTGCTGCATCAGATGTAGCAACTGCTCAGCATAATGTTGTTACATCAAATGAAGCAACTGATGACCAAAGTGTTACTGCATCAGATGAAGCAACTGGTGACCGAAGTGTTGTTGCATCAGATCAAGAAATTGGTGAGCAAAATTGTGCTCTATCACAATTGAAACACAAGGATAACATTAGTATAGATTGTTTTAGAATTTGTGGACATTAAAAGATAGGACATTAAATTAATTACAGATTAATAAAATTGTACAAGTTTCTTGAAGTTTAATTATATCCGCACCTTCCATCATTTGTTGGAAGGTGCGAGAATTTTTTTGTCAAATTTTTTTTATTGCAATACCTTAGAACAGTTCATGTTTATAGGAGTAGTATGTGATTTTGTGATTTGATGTTTTGCAATACCTGCATTCTGTTTTTTGAACTTTCATTTTTTAGGTTTAGGTCCGGAACTGGAACTGAGCAAGCTTTTAAACCACTTGCACTTCTTTGTCCACCTAATTTGGCTCGGAAGGATAAGGAATGGACAAAGGTTGGGTCCAAAAGGAAGTGCAAAGTTGGCAATTGCATTGTCGCATATTGTGCGAAATGGCTATTGACCAAACATTTGAAGGAGGTGCACGGCTTGGTGGCAGAAAAGTCCAAACCTGGGAGGCCTTCAACTGCTGCAAGAGGTCCTCGACATTAAGACCATGCCAAGATGAACGCTCGCATTTTGGGAAATGCGATGGCTGTGCAAAGGCGAAATGATCAGAAAGTTGTTAGTTGTGCTTGTGCCAAAGCAGAATGCGAGTGGAATCACTTGGTAACTCTTGCAAAACAGTGTCCACCATTCCCAAAACCACCTTTGGTCAGATTAACTTCAGAGCAATTGTTGAAGGTGTTGAGCCTTAATGCCTGGGGCGTGGGCAGTGTGCCTCGAGATGCAACATCCCAGATGGAGAAGGATGAAGATTTACAAGGGATGATCCGATCGACCCGTTGTGTATATGCACGACAATTGAAGACAGCATGGGATGTCAAATATTAGGATCGAGAGTCCAATAAAACAAGTCGGACAAAACAGTTGGCGGATGTTTTGGATTTTCATGAATCTAGAATGATTCATGGAAGGTAAGAAACAATAATAAGCAATGTTTATTGTTTTTTTATTGTATTTCATCCAAGGTGTGTTACAGTTTAATTTGGTGATTTTTGGGTGTTTATAGGGTTCAAGACCAAACAAAGGCCCAATTTGTTGCAAATGCAGTTAAAGTTGAGATGTAACGCCGCCATTTTTACACTACTCATCATGTATCAAAGGCTGCAAATGTAGCAGTTGCATATCGAGCTAAACACGGGATTATTGATACTGATATGGGTTAGGGTTTCATTTTATATAATTAGTAAGGTTTTGTAGCCCTTTTATTTTTTGGACTACCCAATTTTGAACTTCGATCCTTTGATATGTTATAGAGATTTAATGTTTTTTTTTCATTGGGTTCTCTAGTAATTTTCCATGCACCCATTTTTGTACATCTTTTATCAATATAATAGTATCTTCTACTCACACTTGTTTGATGTGTATCTGGTTAATCATATATGTCTTCTTTGTCATAATTTTGTTAGTACTTAAGATGTAAGAATCAAACCAAAGATCAAAATGAACATTATACAATATTTACATCTAAGTTAATAGGATTCACATCACTTGAAGATTTTTAAAATAATCCACACATTTTAAACATATAATACCCACATCATTTTCTATTATGAACTCCATAAAACCATTTTCTAATATGCAATACCTGCATATAAGTCCAAAAATAGGCACAAGCATTTTGCATTAATTGCAATACTCGCATATAAGTCCCATAATAGGCGTTGGCCTTTTACATTCCTTGCAATACCTGCATATGAGTCCCATAATAGCCGTTGGCATTTTGCATTCCTTGCAATACTCGCATATAAGGCACAAATAATCTTGCACATTCTTCATTCGTTGCAATACCCGCATATAGTCTCTATAATAGTTGATGGTTTTTTTTGGCATCTCTTACAATACCCGCATATAGGTCCCATAATAGTTGCTGGTTTTTACATTCATTGTAAAATTTACATTTTGTCATAATATTAATTTAGAATAATATTTAATTTAGGTATATAAAAAGACATAATTTTGGTACCCAGACCACTTTTGAAATGACATTACATGTGAGTATTGCATTTAGGGTTTAGGGTTTTCACATATGGTTTCCTTCAATCACCTATGTATTATTTCAGTATGATCTTACAAATATGTATTGCATTTTTTTGCATATAAAATTCCCCCTATAATCCACCGTAGATTTATTTTATTTACTATTAATTTGTAAAAAAAATGTTAATTAATTTAGGGTTTCCCAAACTCTAAATTTGAATCATATTCCAATAGTATATACTTATAACAATTATATGGAAAAATGTGCTTTCTTTTTGATAAATTCTTTTAGTTCAAATTTAAAATGTTATAACACAATAAGGATTAGACATTAAACTATCATAAATGCTTATTAGGCTTATGTGGCCTAGGCTAGTATATTACCTATATGACTTATAGGTTTACTTAATAAATTCAATCACCTTCAATACCTACATAGACCATCTAAGATATTAACTTAGAAGGCTTACATTAATGAATAAATTACATAATAGGGCTATATTAAGAAGGTAGCCTATCAGGTAATTAATTAGGTTACTTAACAAATAGCTTACTAACCTATTACTCATGTTTAGGTTAAGTTGTTTAGTTTGATCAATGTCCACACTTTAGTCAATTTAACAACCTTAGGTTTGAACTTTTGTTGAAACTAATAATTTGTCAAGGTTATAAATTCTTGGTTTTTTTTTATGAACACTATTATGTTTTTTGGATAGTCAAATCATCTTTCAACTTTTAAAAGTGTTGAAAACATTACATAACAACTTGGCCCTCACAAAGCTTTTAAAACCCACACAAACTCTAGCATGACGTCTAAAAGCTTATGAACATTTTCATACCTAGCTATTAATACGTAACCATAGGTTTATATATATATATTACTATAAATAAAAAAGAAAATATTATATTTATTGAAATGGATCAACAGTATAATTCCATAATATCATTATTTATATATTAGGTGTTATA
>Ga0209208_10010757_pt1 | contig 11818 bp, 10 predicted proteins | sample S1TSphfallax_3_FD_187694 | JGI IMG/M metagenome (GOLD analysis project Ga0209208, IMG submission 187694) | Host-associated microbial communities from peat moss isolated from Minnesota, USA - S1T2_Fd - Sphagnum fallax MG (SPAdes) (version 2) | ecosystem: Host-associated > Plants > Peat moss >...
TTGTTACACTCTACAACACAACCGTGTTCTATCTGCCACCAAACACGACCTCGAAGATTCAGCCTTGCGACGCAGGAATTATCAGGAGCCTCAAGGCTTACTATCGGCGCCGTTTCAATTGCCTCCTCATTTAGCGCCTTCAGGACAAGGTAGTAGACCCCAAGAAGATCGACGTCCTCGAGGCTATGCACATTGCTGTTGCAGCCTGGAACATGGATGTGAAGCCAGAAACAATCCGCAACTGCTTTCACCATTGCCGAATTCGTACCACTGATGCTGATGTGACACCGGTCCCGGAAGAGCCGCTTATTGACCCTAAGGTGATCAAAGACCTCAAAGAGCAGGTTCAAGAGCTTCGGTACCGAAACCCAATGGATATTCGCAATTTCATCGACTATCCTGCTAAGCACGAAGTTGCTTATGTTCCGACTCATGAGGAAATTGTGCAGGACCTCTCCACCAATCCTGTGCCAGAAGATGAAGTGGAGGCCAACGACAGTCAAGAATCCATTCCTGTGAAGGCAACTGAAGCACTGTAGTGTGCAAGTTTGTTGCAGCAGTTCTGGATGCAGCAAGACATCGTCGACCATGAGATGCTTGCTGCCATCCAGACAATCAAAGAGAAGATCAACATTATGAGGTCTAGCAAGTTCATTCAGAAGCCAATCTCGAAGTATTTCTCCAAGGTTTAGTTGCCCAGATGTAGAAAAATTTATGTCAAATCTATGTCTGCCGCCTGTGGAGTATTAATTATTAACTTTTGGAGGTTTATTAATAAATGTACGGGGCCCGACTTGGGACCGGACCGCACATATTAATTATCACAGTTTATTAATTTAAGCAGTATTAATTTAAACAGGTTTTACTGTATGACAACCTATCTATCCACATGCAGCCCCAACACTACTACATATTGTGCCTTTTTGTGAAGGGCCAAACAAAAAACCTAAAGGGTTTACGAAGGAAAAATAAAAAACCTGAAGGGTTTGCGAAGCAAAAACAACTTGCCATATTTGCGATGTGACCCGCATCGCAATTTGTGTTGCACCACCCATCGCAAATATATAGTGAACCTTTAATCATTGCATCACTTTTGCGACATATACGACAAAAAAAACTTTGCGATTCGCTCAATGTCCGTCCACCCTAGCGATATTCGACACTTCGCAACGTTTAATCATACTCAAAACATCGGACATTTTACAATACATAGAGTATCGCTACAAACTTTGAGAGTCACAAGACATCGCAAGCTTGCGTTATTCGGCACTTCGCATTTTGCGTTTGAATACGTATCGCAAACCTCATCACAAATTTTTACAAAACTTTCCGATGGTGGACGTATTGCAAGTTGCGATGTGCGGTAGCTCACAAATTAGTGGAAGGGTTACTGGAGAAGGAAGTTTCGCAAAAGGTTTCGTAATGTCATCTGATTCCCAAAACGCTATAAAAAAATAAAAAATCTTTTAGACCAAATGGAACCTATAAATCCACTTAACCATTATTATAATCTATTTTGCCTTGGTAGACTGACTGAAAATATCAGTAAAGTACGCATAGCAATGCTCCTATTCTTAAAAATCTCTAGTTAATTGGGTTCAGGGCATTAGTAAATTAATTAGTTAAATGTGACACATATTATCTATATATTCCCATTTCAAGCATTGAAACTAGTTACAAAACTGGGATCATATATGAAATTCAAAGAAGAAGAATCCAAGTTGTTGTAAGTTGTGACAACATAATGCAAATGATTCACAGTCCCATGAAGTGAGAGGGAGAGACACACCCATGCACACACACACACACACAAGCAGCAATGGATTTCTACAAGGATGGAGTTTTCTTCAAAACATTTCTTCGTAGCTTCTTGATCAACCCTCTTCTTCAACGACCTTTTTTCCCGTGTGATTTGCGGGCCACGTAACGCTCCTCCTTTACGTAACAACATCTTGCCAGATGCCCAGTTCTGTCATTCCCACTTGTCTGCCTCCTGCACTACTGATACCCTTTCTTCTCGGTCTAGCCTCTATTTTTCTTTCTCTCTCCAACCCATAGCCTTCATCTCCTAGCAATCGTCAAAAACAGCAGCACACGGGAACAAAAGCTTGGGGAGTGAAGAAGAGTTGTTGCAAAAAAAATTGGGTTTTCTAGGGTTTGGCGCTCTTGGAAGGAATACCTAGTTGTGGGCAGTGTTGGGGGTGCCGCTGTTGTGTTTTGGCGCAGGTTTTGTCTCTGCTACGATTTGGGTGTTGCGGGATTTAGGTTTTGTGTGTGTGTATGTAAAGTTTTGCGAGGCTGATTTGCGAAGAGAGTAGTTTCATGGAGCGAGCGAGCCAGCGATTCGATTGCAGCGTTGGAGTGGGTAGCTTTGGGTGTAATGACAGCGGCAGAGGCGATCATTCTCATTCTCCTCACTCTTCCGGGAACACAAGGTTTACAAAAGGGATTGATCGCCGTTGCGAGAACCAGTCTACAGCCGCTATTGGCTGTCGTTCCGTTTGCGCTTTTCTTACTGCTGGAGATCTACTGGAAGTACGAACACTTGCCAGAGTGCAAAGGTTCGACTTGCAACGTGGCGGAACAAGATCGTCACTCCAAATCCGTCTTCAAGAGCCAGCGTAATGGGATTCTAGTCCTGGGTGCTCTCCTCTTCTACTGGGTACTGTATCGTGTCACTGCGATGTTGGTGTCCCTGGAACGCATCAGCAACCAGCTCAAGAATCTCAAACCCTCCGAGTAAAAAGTTATCGTGTACATGAAGTTTTCTTCTTCTTCTGCTGTTGTTGCTCCTCTTTTCCAATTATACTCTAGCTGCTTTGATAGGTACGTCTTCAAGCTTTTTTTTTGACAAGCGATGGGTGTTCTCGTGTTCGCTTGATATTTTGATAAACCCTAATATTACAAGCTCGTGTGATTCTTGTGCACATGTTGTTAATCTGTATCCAAGAAGGAACATCGCTATGTGTGCATGTGTACTTATGTGTGTGTGTATGTCTCTCTCTCTCTCGTTCTCAAACTTTGGGTTTGCCTGCCAAACAATTTTTTTTCATGTTTTTACTAGATGATTCTTTCATGAGTTTTGCCGCTGTTGTTCTCAATTTGATAAGGGACATTTCTCTCTCTCAGAGTTCGGGTTTGCTTCGGGTTTGCTTGCGGGATGAAATTTTTTTCATGTTTCTCCCAGATGTCTTTCGTGGTTTTTCTTGCTTTCTTTCTCAATCTGAGAAGGAGCATCACTATGTATCTCTCTCAGAAATACTTAGGGTTTTCCTTTAACACAAAATTCTTTTCAGGTTTTTGCTAGAGGATTCTTTCATGGTTTCTGCTGCTTGTCTTTTCTCAAGTATGATGTTTTGAGCATGTGGCACCCTTGAGCAAGTTCTGCCCTGAAGCTCAAAGGTAGCTCTATTCATGATCATGAATTGTTTGTAAGTTCATTTGCAATGATGGCTGTTTTAGGGTGAGATGGTTTTTGATTTCATGTTGTGCAAACCAGGACATTCTTGCTGAATTGATTGCAGCAGCAAACATTCTCTCCAACTTTTGGTACCTCAAAGAGGTGTTGGGTCCCAACTTTTGCACTGAAAGCACTCCAAAGTTTTGTTGTGAACATTGAGAGCATCATTATGAGGTGTTGAGTGATCACAAAAAAGTCATAGATAGTGTTCTCTGTCCAATCTTACGAGTGCAGATGTTTCTCAGATCCATGTGAACTTGTTTCAACTGTGTCTTAGACCAATGACCTCAGATTGCAATTGATTGCTATACATTCACCCATCAGAGGATTGTATTTTGATCTTCTTGACTACTGGCTTTTTGTGTTCAGATCTTGGAGTGAACTGTATGAAGCTCAAATTTTGGAGTGACAAGAGAGTGGAAGGACAGTGATCATGGCAGTTCCAACAACATCCCTGCCCCCATTGTTGAAGGATGAGCTAGACATAGTGATTCCCACCATCAGGAACCTTGACTTCCTTGAGCAATGGAGGCCCTATTTGAGCCCATACCACCTCATCATTGTGCAGGATGGGGATCCCTCAAAGGTTATTAAGGTGCCTGAAGGTTATGACTATGAGCTCTACAACCGCAATGACATCAACCGGATCCTGGGACCCAAGGCTTCTTGCATTTCCTTCAAGGACAGTGCTTGGACTGTGTCTGGTTTTGCATTCAGCTACGGTTAAGAAATGTAGGGGGCCAACCTGCTTCCACATTCCATGCTGCACCAAAAGCTGCACCAGAAGTACCAACTGCTTCAACTCAACCTACACCTTCTTCATCAACCCTTGCTGTAGGCGATGCTCACAACACCTTTGATGAAAATGCACCACCTGAGGCTGAAGGTTCACTGCTAAGACCAGTTGCAATCAACAACTTATGTTACGATTGTGCAGTCTTGTAGAGAATGCTAATGTCGGGATTGTGCTCTTGTTGTGGAGCACTTGAGGAAGATTTCCTTCTAAATATAATGGCCTTTTGTTGTTTGCAGCTGATGTCCACTCTGTGTACATCAAAAACCTACCAAGTAACATTATGCCAGTTGACGTCGAGAAGGAGTTTGCTCGATTTGGGTCAATCAAACCTGGAGGTGTCAATGTCAGAAGTCAGAAGGTAAATGATCACTCCATTTTGTGAATTATGAAGATGATAGTTTCTGCAAAGTTTAATTTTCTGACATGAATTCTGTGTCTGGTACCAATAAGGTGTGTGCTACGCATTTGTGGAGTTTGAAAACGCAAGCTCTGCTTTAGAAGAAGTGTCAACCTCGAAAGATGCAGCAGTCTTCCGTCCGCGACAATCTTCTAATGTCTTGTTTGGAGCATTGGTGGATGCCTCGGGACGAGCTGAGCTTTATGGCACTATAGATTAATTGATCGATCCCGATCTTGGTCTGTACAAGCCGATTAGCATTCCCGAGGCGTTCACCCCCAATTTACTAATTGTGCAAGATCCTTTCGTGTCATTGTTGAGAGCACCAATTGCTTCTGTGTGAGAAGCAGATGTTGATTCCTTCAAGTTCTTGTAAGGTGCTCGTCAGGTTTTTGGGGTCGTACAATTTTGTGGTTCGCCCTAAAAACATCATCATCTTTCGTCCCTAATGTTTTTGCGTTGTTTTGTTTCGGGCCTCAGTGGACTCCTCATGATGAAGTATATTCACTCGAAAGATGCAGCAGTCTTCCGTTCGTGACAATCTTCTGATGTCTTGTTTAAAGCATTGGTGGATGCCTCGAGACGAGTTGAGCTTTATGGCACTACAGACCAATCGATCAATCCTGATCTTGGTCTGTACGAACCGATTAACATTCCCGAGGCGTCCACCCCCAATTTTCTAAGTGTGCAAGATCCCTTCAGTCTACTCCTATTCATAGATATTCTGTTCCATGCAGTGCTTGTGCAGAGGAGTTTCTGAAAGTGTTTGTGCAGTGAGACAAGCTCCGGTCATGAACTTCATGGAATGTGAAATGTATGAGAATCTCATTGTAATGAATCCAACAACTTAGAAAGGAGAGTGGTATAATCATTTATTTTTTAGAATAATTTTTTCATGTTTTTAAAATTATGACATGACACCTCTTTAAAAGTTATATGGCTTTACTGACTTTCGAATCGATCTTTATCATGGTATTTGTGAGTACATTGAATTTTAAGAAGTGCTTGTTTTTAATTCGTAAGTTAATTAATTTTTTATTTTAAGACCTTAGGTTATTTAGGCATTTTATTAAAAGATTTAAAAAATAATGCATGGTCATTTTGGTGAGCCTTAAAACCATTTGTAATGCTTACAAGTGGTTTAATCTTTAAAAAAAGAGTGAAATGTTTGTAAATAACATTCGCAGGACAAAGAAGTTTTATAAGTTTATTTCATTCATTAAATAATAATATAATAGGTGTAGTCACAAGTCATCAAAGTAAACACTTCAAGAAGGTTTTAAAAATAAACTTAGAATATTTAAGATTTTTTAATTGCACTAAAATTGGAGTTGTATTTCTATTGCCAACTAAATTTTACAGTAAGCATTGATGATAAGGAAAATTTTTAATTTACATAATTAAAAATGTAAGGATGTTTTTCAAAAGTTTATAATTTATTTTTTTTCCAAGCTTGTTTATACTTGTTCATTACTATTGAACGAATGTCTTTTACAAAGTTAAGAAAATGATAAAAGAATAAAAGAAAATATACTAGCATAAATTGAAAAAAATAAGAAAAATGATAGATAAAATAAAATAAAATAAAATAAAAAGAAACAAAGAAAAGAAGAGGTAAAATTAAGAAATACGATTGAAAAAGATAAGAAACATTGAGTAAGGAAAAAAAATGAAAAAGGAAAAAAAAGAAGGATTAAGGAAAAAGAGGGGAGGAAGGAAATAAGGGGAAAAAATGCCTTTAAAAAATTAGAAAAAAATAGATTAAAAAAAAACAAAAAAAGATAAATGAGAAGGAAAAATTTAAAGTGGAATAGTGTATTAAGTAGATGGTAGTAATGACATCTGAAAAGAAATAAAAAACACTAATGAATTAAAACCCATGAGTGCCTAGTATTTTTGAAATAGCCACTTTCAACCAACCCTTCCCCCCATAATGAATTTATAAAAAACAAAAACCTACATTAACGAAGTGCCCAACTTCGTAACCCTCTAACTTTACGAAATTAACAGCATTGCACGGCCTTCACGATGTAGGTTACAACACAAGTTGCGATGTGGGTTACATCGCAAGCCCTGAATTGTCGAAAGTCCTTAAGCTGGAACGGAATCCTTTGAAGGTGTAATGAAATCTTTCTGGGGGCCCCACCATCGCATCCCTCTTCGCATCTGCATACGTTATTTAAACTAAAGCCCTAAACCCTTTAACTTCCTCCTACATTAGCGAAGCGCCTGACTTCGTAACCCTCTAACTTTGTGAAACTAACAACATTGCACGACCTTTGCGATTCGGGTTACATCGCAAATTGCGATGCGAGTTACATCGTAAGCCCTGAATTGCCTAAAGTCCTTAAGCTGGAATGGAATCTGTTGAAGGTGTAGTGAAATCTTTCTGGGGGTCTATACTAGAGTAGGACGGCGAGTGAATTTGAATTCATTCTCGGCATTGTTCGAAAATTGTCGGAGGAAAGTTTGGGTAGAGAGGAGGTTGCGGATTGCAATGGCTGGGACTGGTGGAGGGGGTTCGGGGTCTAGAGGAGGTGACAACAATGAGGAAAGGTTGAGGAAGATGATTGTTAATCACTTGAGAGCTTCAGAGTTGTTTGCAATCGATACTAAGACACCTGAAGGGTTAGCATCCTTGACAGCCATCTTAGGTCAAGCATTGCAAGCAGGGCTGACTGCTGGGGAAGCACAAAGAGAGGAGGAGGCAGGGAAGGCTGGAGAAGCCAAGGCAGCAGAGAAGAAGAGAAAGAGAGATGAGAGAGCAACAACAGGAGCTCTCTCACCTAGAACTCTCGAGAAGAAAAGGAGGAAGGATGAGAGGGATGCCATCAAAAAGGAGAAGTTCGACCTGAAGAAGAAGGAGGAGGAGAGGAAGAAGCTCCCTCTGATAACATTGGTAGAGGAGGGAATTCCAACCGAGCTGGCATACACTAGGGCTAAGAGCACCATTAGGCACATTATTTCCACCAACTTTGCACGAGGAGTTGAGTGGGGCACTCTCTCAAAGGCAGAGCAGAAGAGAGTGATAAATCAGGTCAAAGGAGCATTTTGAAATGGAGGAGAGCTTGATTCACAGTGGATTGCAGACAAGATCTCCAATTCAATGTCTCAAGCAAGATACCACGACGGAATGAAGATTCGTGTTCACCTGAGAGACCTAAATGTGTACAGGAACTTGGAAAGGCCGCTTCAGTTCTCAGAAGACATCTAGAATGCCTTCTACCAGTTTGAGGTGCAACTGAAAGCAGCAAGGCAGCTGAAGGAGATCACAGAACAGCTAGCCAAGGCCAAGAAGGCAAGAGAGTTGGGGAGGTCTAACCGTGACTTGAAGGCACTGGAGCTGAAGCTTGTTGAATGCTAATTAGTGGTGGACAAGGTTGGTGATCCACCATTGAAGTTTCTCAAGGCAGCAGAGCGAGTGAAACTAGTTGCACCCACCACCCACAGGCTAGGGCAAGGTGGCATTCCCGGCCTCAAAGCAGCATTTGTAAGTACCCTCCCTCTCCTCCATTTCTTTCCTGCAAAGATTCGAATAAAGTTGAGTTTCTGTTGAATCAAATAGTTTCTATTTGCGATACCTTTATGATGTGAATTGCATTGTAAAGATAGGTCAAATGGCGTTTGTTTCGTAAAGATACGATGGGATTTGTTTCGCAAATTGCTTCGTAAGTTTCAGTATGCGAACGTCTGCGCTTTGCAAAAGTGGTCGAAGACTTGAATAGATTTTTTATGCGTTTTTATTGACTTGTTGTGTTATGGGGACAATACAAGAGGTACAAGAGGAAGATCACAGCTACAAAAATGACAATGGGCCAGGAGCATGGCAAGGAACATCTTTTTGAACATGTTGATGCACTATTGGTGAGTGGGTTTGGTTGGGATTCAATTTCTGTTTGTGTTGAAATTGATTTCATTTAAATCAGGATTTTCATTTATGGTGTTGACTAAACTTTGCATGTTGAAATGCAAGCATTTGAGGGTGAGAGTGAGAGCTCCCAGGGCAGCAGTGATGAGGAGGAGAGAGGCGCTAGCACTGCTCCTAGTGCTACCACAAGCAGTGGACCCAATTCATTTGCTAGTCGAAATGCAGGTTCTACAGGGGGCAAAGATAAAGAGGATAGGGAGGAGGACAAGGACGAGGACGAGGGGCAGGGGGACGATGACGAGAGGGAGGAGGATGAGCAGCCTCCCCCTCCACCAGAGAACACTAGGAAGAAACATTCAAGGAAGAAATCTAAGAGGGGAAGGAAGTCTAGATAGACAACTAGTGTGTTAGATACCCAAGGGTTGCAAACCCTTTTACATTGTAAAATTTGAAATTTTGATATAGATTTTTTTTTTTGCGGCCCAAAGTGACTCCAAATGAATATAAACCCTGCTTCCAAAATAAGAATACAATGCCATGCTCTTGCGATACACAATGGATCTCTAAAACATTTGCGAGTCATAATTCTTCGCAACACTGCAAAAGCCAAAGACTAAATATACCATGTCACAGACATCGCTACACTCTTATGGGTAAAATCATTCCAGAACAGGTTTGTGAAATCATAGATTTCGTAAACTTTTAGCGGCATTTTGAGAATCCCAAAATGTTTACGTTAGATCTTATATTGGAAACTGATAGACTTTTGAGTCGGTTCGCTAAGTTGTTGCGGTGATGGGTTTGTTGTAAATAGATTTCGATGTAATGTTAATCGTAAACTTTTAGCGGCATTTTGAAAATCCCAAAATGTTTGCGTTAGATCTTATATCGGAAACCGATAGACTTTTGAATCGGTTCGCTAAGTTGTTGCGGTGATGGGTTTATTGCAAATAGTTTTCGATGTAATGTTAATCGTAAACTTTTAACGGCAATTTGAAAATCCCAAAATGTTTGCGTTAGATCTTATATCGGAAAGCGATAAACTTTTGAGTCGGTTCGCTAAGTCGTTGCGGTGATGGGTTTGCTGCAAATAATTTCCGATGTAATGTTAATCGCAAAATTTTAGCGGCATTTTGAAAATCCCAAAATGTTTGCATTAGATCTTATATCGGAAACCGATAGACTTTTGAGTCGGTTCATTAAGTTGTTGCGATGATGGGTTTGTTGCAAATAGTTTCCGATGTAATGTTAATCGTAAACAATGGATAGAAGCAGTTGTAATCGGAAAAGTTTTGCGATTGTATCAAGTTCGGGAGTTACGAAGGACTTGCGATTGTACGGGTGCGAATGTTATGGTATCGCAAAAGCTTAAGAGTTTGCGAGGAATTATGGTTCGTAACAGCGGGATTTCAGAAACATCTTTCTTTATTGTTTGCGATGATATTTGGATCGCAAAATAGCCCACTGTTGTTGTAGTGCAAATCTCCAAGTAGCTTGCGGAGCCAAGCTACCTCACATGCTGCCATCGCAGCACCCTTGTACTCTGCCTTTGTGCTCGACAAGGCAACTGTTGGCTGCTTCTTGCTACTCTAAGTAACAGCAGCACTCCCAAAAGAGAACATAAAACCGCTAGTAGATCTCCTGTCTGAGATGCTACCAACCCAATCACCATCTATGTATCCATGCACCTGCAACTCCGTGCTAGCTTCATAAAAGAGACCATAATCTGTTGTGGCACTCACATAGCGTAGTGTGTGCCTCACACCATCCAAATGTGGCTTCCGAAGAACCTACATAAACTGGCTCTCTAACCCAACTGTGTAGTTTAAGTCTGGCCTAGTGATCGTCATGTAGATAAGACTGCCCATTATCTTCCCGTACATAGTGGCATCCTCTAAAACCTCACCTGCATCTGCACTCAGCTTGCCATTTTGATTCAATGGTACAAAAATGGGCTTACAACCAACCATACCATATTTGGACAGCATGTCCAATGCATATTGTCGCTGTAACAACCATATACCCTCAGGCGTCCTGATGACCTCAATGCCTAGGAAGAATTTGAGCTCACCCAAATCCTTCATGTCAAACTTCTGCTTAAGGAGATGTTTTACATGCTCAACTTCCTTCTCATTGTCACCGCCAACAATCAAATCATCCACATAGATAGTGATGACCACAATACCTTCATCACTTTTATGCACATAGAATGAATGATCTGCATCTGACATACGAAAGCCAATGGTGACAAGATACTCTGCAATTTTGTCATGCCATGCTCTCAGTGCCTGTTTCAGTCCATACAAGGTTTTACGCAGCCTACACACATAATTTGGGTGACTCATATCCTCATATCTAAGTGGCTGGTCCAAATACACCTCTTCTTGCAACTTGCCATGTAAGAAGGCATTCTTTACATCCATTTGATGTAACAACCAACCTCTTGATGCAGCCATTGCAATCACAGCTCTCACTATTGCCATCTTTGCAACAGGAGCAAATGTCTCCTCATAATCAATGCCATGTGTCTGGGCATATCCTTTGGCTACTAATCTAGCCTTATACCTGCTTATGCTTCCATCTGAGTTGTGCTTCACTTTGTACACCCACTTACATCCAATAGCCTTTTTCCCTTCAGGCAAAGGCACCAACTCCCATGTCCTGTTTGCATCCAATGCAGCCATCTTTTCATCCATGGCTTTATCCCAAAGTGCATGCCCAATGGCATCCTCAAAACAAATGGGTTCAACATCCTGCACAACCTTTGCCATATATGCATAATGGCAAGCTACATAACCATCATATATCAATCTCTGGACTGGTCATCTTTCCTTGGTAGACCTACGTGGACCTGGATCTGTCCGTGGTGTCCTATTTGCTACATTAGTTCTTTTCACACCAAGTGTCATAATAGCTGGAATCCCAAACTCCTCATCAAGGCTCTGCTAAAAGCCACTAGACTCTCCATCTACATGTGAATATCCTGTAGAAATGTCAGGCATACCAAAGGCCTCACCAACCTTTTCTTTTCCTTTATATGATGCATCACCTGTATTTGTAGGACTACTATTATGACGCAGCCTACCACTCCATGGTCTATTAATAGACCCACTAAAAAGGGACTCTTGTGGTCCACTCAATGTTTATGATTGTTGACCTGCATTCTTTGCAACCACATGCTCATCTGCATCAGCCCTAATAGTGTCTTTCACATTAGCATACCAACTGCTCATTTCATCAAACACAACATCCCTGCTCACCCTCATTTTACGTGTGACAGGGTTATAACATCTGTAC
>Ga0209208_10010759_pt1 | contig 11814 bp, 7 predicted proteins | sample S1TSphfallax_3_FD_187694 | JGI IMG/M metagenome (GOLD analysis project Ga0209208, IMG submission 187694) | Host-associated microbial communities from peat moss isolated from Minnesota, USA - S1T2_Fd - Sphagnum fallax MG (SPAdes) (version 2) | ecosystem: Host-associated > Plants > Peat moss >...
ATCATCATTCCGGATGCTTAGCCAACAAAATAAGCCTGATTCCTCAGCAGCCTCAGAAGTCACTTCTTGTCACACGGTGTGTAAGTACTGCCTGTACAATGACAGTTTAGCTCTTCAAGCTGACCTACTCTGGAGTCTGGAATCAAATTAAATCCGCTCTCTACTACAAAGGAATTCATTTTGGATTTTGTTCAGAAAACTACCTCTTTTTAATCAAGCTTTTCAAACTCCGAAAGTCCCCACCTCATTGCAACTTATATACTAGCAAAATTTAGAGGTTCAAGGACTTTAATGTGCAGTGCAAAAGCAGTATTTTGTTGCAAGTTTTCATACTGCAAGTTGTGATTACCTTGACCCATGGGCAAAATGTTAAATACCCCCAATTGAGCTTTGTCCAGTGCCCTTTCTAGGCCTTCCAGTGCAGCCTTGTGGAGAACTGTGTGGTTTTGTCACAAGGTTCAATTTTTTGACTGTGAGGGTGTGTGTATAGAGATAGGAGTCAAAAAACCATGTCCAAAAGTGGTGAAAATTATGAAATTTTTTTAGATTTTTTTTTGACATTTAAAAATTATGTTAATCATTTCAAGTTGTGATAAATGAATAATATGAAAGTTGAGGGATTCAGATTCAGAATTCATTAAATTAAATTTTGGGTTTTGGTTTTTAAAAAAGACATATGAACTTGAATAAATGTTGCATATGTTACAAAGGACTAGGTAAAGAGCTATCGTAATAACATAATTTCGAAGATAAAATTTTTTAGATGATAACAACTTATTACCCATGTTCAAAAAGCACTCATAATTAAAAATATATGAAACTAAAAGTTTTTAGCAAAATATTTTTTTTTAAATTAAAATTTAAAAGTCCCTTAGCACATGTAAATGGGGTGTAATGTGCATGATGTACAAAACAAAAATTGCAGTTTATGATTAAAAAATTAAAAACCTAAAATAATTAACATATTTTGATATGATTCAAAATTATGATAAATTTTCAAAATGAAATACAAAATCTAATAAAATTTACACATTTTGAAAATTTTCTATTTATTCAACAATGATTAACACAAAACATATGGTCCATTGGGACAATTATACGTATTTTAAATAACAAGTTGCAAAAGATTTTATTCAAAAAAAAATTCATATGAAAAAATGAAAAAGACTAAAAAAAAAACTCACACTCCTTTTGTAAAGTAATCCCGTTAGTTTCTATCTACATTTGCACCAATGGAAGTTATTTGTATATAAAACAAAATCACAACTTCTTCAATGCTTGGGTTTATGCTAGTGGATAGTACCATGTTTTATGCCTAGAAACTTCAGATTTTGAATCTACTGGGCAACAGCAAAACAATTCAAGCAGTTCAAAGAACATTGACATGCTCTTTTGTTGAACAGAAGAACATGGAGAACCATGTTGTGCCAAAAAACATGTGCAAGAAGACAAGAGAAACATGTACCAATAGAGTTTGATGAGCCAAAAAACATGTGCAAGAAAACAAGAGAAACATGTGCCAAATAGAGCTTGATGCGGGGTGGGGGGGGGGAGTATTTAGCATCTCGCCTGCCCTAGGTACAATTGCACATACTTTGACAATGACCAATTGGAAGGAGTGTCTTGTTAAAAGTGGTAGCACGCCATTATACAAGAGCTCATCACTTACATCACACATCTTGTTAACATTTTTATATTTCCCTTATATTTTTCACACATTCATGATGGCAAGTTGTTACATCACACATCCTGTTTGACAATTTTATAATTCCCTAATACTTTCTACACATTCATGGTGGCAAGTTGGCTGAACCTCATAACTCACAATCTTTGTCCCATAACTTGTGAGTTCAGCAGCGCTCCTCTACATTCCGGAATTGGCATGCACAATCAGAACCAGCAAGCGAGTGTGCCAGTTACTGTGAAAAGTTACAGTTGAGGCACTCACTATTCCAAGTTAGTAAGCACGAAAAGTGAGTAGTGAGTCTCAAAACCATCATAACCCTAATTAGTGAGCGCCTTGACAATTATTCACAATAACCTGTGCACTCTTGCTGGTTACCTGGTTCGTGTACCCCAAACCTTGAAAACGATGGAATGGAAGATTATTTGATTCTGAAAAATTTCCAAACAAAACCAAACCAAACCAACAGTTTTTTTTTTATTGATTTTGCAATATTTAAAGAACCAGAACTGAACCAACTGCCCAACATTGGTAAAAGACATGGAAATGATCTCCCACCATTTTAACTAGAATAGCTCCACCAACACATTACACAAGAGTCAATTGAATGTTGCAGAAGAAAAAACTTACGGGTTCCCATTAAAAAAAAATGGTTTTTTGGCTGGCATATTTACACAGGATGCAAAAATGTCGGCAAAAGCACATTGCTCAGTCTAAAAACACCTCCTCTGAATTGATTCACTCACCCCTCATTGAACAATGTACCACTTGCTGTCAACCAGCTTGATTGATTAATTGGTCCAGGTGTTGAGCTATTACTATTCTCTCATCTTCTACAATCTCAGTTTGATGGTTTTGGGTGGGTCTTGGGAAAGATTTTATAAATGATCTTGGATGAAGAAATGTAGTTGAAGGCCTAAATACCCAAATATGGGCAAACTTGCTCTCTCAGGTATAAAGAGTGGGTGGGTGGATAGATAGATTTCATGAGAATACACCTTAAAAGATGAAGTTTTCAAAAAATAAATTAACATGATATCAATGATGCATGTGATATATCAATGATACCAATGGGCATGTGGTGACAAATGTCATCTTGCTAACTTGCCATGTAATTTGCACTTTCCCATGAAATGAGGATGAGAAATGAAAAGATGTGCATGTTTCTTTCTGTAGAGGAGTGCTCTGAGTGGAGAGCATTCCAATATACATGATTTCCAGTTCATGCTACCAAAGCTACATGTCACCAATTCAGGCGATTTGTGGTATAGATCTTAAAAGAGAGAATGCCAAGTGTCTGACTGGCTGGCATGCTTATGTGAGCAACTTTCCCTCTACTACAATCTACTAATTTAATGTAAAGTAACTCTCTTCTCCATTGGATTTTGCAAGTTCCATCTTTTGAGGTGGTGATTCAACAAAATTGATTTCTCTTATAACTTTGTGTCTTTTTCCATTCAAAGTTGGCACAGGATGTAAATTGTAATCTGAGCAGTGCAAGGTGATGGAAATGGAAGATTCTGTCATGTGGTCTGCAAAGTTCATTGGGGAGGGTTTTTTTTAAGGTCCTGCTTGTAGTCTGCCCTGTATGAAGCAGTTGTTTTTTGTACTGGCAAGATTTCGCCGAAAAGAGAAATTAAAAATTAAAAATTTGAAAATAATATTTTTTTGGGAAGGTTTCAGTCACTAAAAGTGAGAGAAAAAAGGAAAAAATTACCAGATTTTTGTAGTTGATTTTCAGTGTGTACTCATGGATATAGTAGAAGGTTGACTCAAAATTCGTACTTCATATATGGCTTATAGCCAGATTTGGGTAAATTTTTCTAGGGACAATCATCATTTCTTCTACATCTTCCTATGGATGATCACCACTTAGGGTAGATTAAGAAATTCTTAAAAAAACACTGGTATGAACTATGAAGAAACTTTCCCTTGGAGAGGTGAACTGTCTTAGACATCTCTTATTAATTAATGGTGGGAATTTTGGGATCAATTTTGAATAAAAATGAAGGGGCTGAATCAACTAGGAACATATATGCTCCCATAATATGGTGATACATGTCACCCTCTCTCATCAGTGATGATTTTGGGGATCCTCACTAGTGGACCTACTTAAATTAATAAACAAATAAAGGAAAAACCCTCCAACAAGGGAAGAAGAGAAGAAAAAATAAAAGACCAAAGTCCCCAAAAAAAATTACACCTAAATATGCAAAACACACAAAGAAGAGCATGAAGAGGAGAAATTGTGAAAACTAAGACCAAGGAGATGGATGAAAAACTTAGAAAAACACCAAGCTTGAAGAGGCATCTCTAACTGCTACAACTGCTTGTCACAAAATAATGGTGGCTTGAATTTTTTAAAAAACCATAGACACCTTTTGCATGTAAAATGAACATAAAATCGAAAAAGGGGGACCTATAAAGCCCTTCCTTGACGATGTCATGGTGGCACATCAATGAATGAAATCATCAGCTTATCGGTGTAAATATCCAAATATCTCTATAGTTATAAAGATAAAATCATCTTTAGGGTGTTGGTCACAATATGATAGAACCGTAGCTTAAGCTACAATTGTTGCGACCATTCTTCGAAAATAAATGACTTTCAAAACAAGATTTGCTTTAGTTGGATCAACAGACTACATTTACCAAAGTGTGAATATCATTAATATGATAGAACCTTAGCCTAAGCTACAATTGTTGCGACCATTCCTTGAAAAGAAATGACTTTCAAAACAAGATTTGCTTTATTTGGATCAACAATTATTACATTTACCAAAGTGTGAATACCATTTGTTATAAACACAATATCTATTTGTCACTATGATGATTGGAAAGATGGCATTGAGAGAACATGAATTTGCTTGTGTAGGATATGGAACCCAACATCCTTAAAAATGGAAATGAAAAAATTTCGAACTACATCATGTATGACAATGTAATCTCCCCCAATGAAAATAATGAAGTAAATGTATCCCTATTGAATTTATGGGTTGATCACATATGCATTGGAAAAAACCACAAGTAGTAGGATGAAGGAGGCCCAATATGGTTTGTAATGCCAAAGAGAAAATGTTAAAGACCATTAAAAAAGATGGGATGACTGGGTAGGCAAAAAGCTAAGAAATTAGGGCATGTGTAAGATTATGGTCAAACGCAATGACAATTAAAAGATAACTTTAAGATGATGTTGAAAAATGGTTGTTCATGCATGCTTTTTGAGATGTTCTTTTGAAGATGATATGCCATTCTCTCTTTTAGTTGTTCAAGTGGGGGATGTAAGCTTACATAGCTAGAGGTAGAAGATCATGAACCCACCTACTATGAACTTGGAAGGGAAATGGACCTAAAAATATTTGCCCCTATAACCCCCAATAAAAATGGGTGATTATTTTGTAAGAATTTGGATGTGATGATTAACGCGACAAGCCCCCAACTCCCCAATTACGTAATTATAGCAATAACCTTTGTAGAAACAAAATTTATCCCACCTTTGAAAACGGGAAAAAAAACTTGCCGATGATTTAGGGGAGCCTTTAAACACTCCAAAAAATTTAACTTTAAGGGCTTCCCAAAAATGTGAATGAAGGTTGAATCAAAGGAGGCTAGCTGGCACTAAAAATTTGAGAGTGTGGGGATGATGAAGAAAGTAATAAAACCTTTGGGTGAAATAATGAATGAAAGTTTCAAATGCCACCTTTACATCCCCCAACCTAGGAAGGGCATGTATGTAATGAACATCATTGGCCAATGCATCTTGGAGGAAAGAATATGTGAAGGAAAAAAATCCCAAGAGAACACCAAAATGTTAATACCCCCAATAGGAATACATAAACCTAATGGAGGCAAAAATTATGACAACAACCTTGAAGGAAAGGGAAAATCACATATGCAAGGATGAACCATAAGGCCTACAAATCTAATTGGGAAGAAAAATAATGAAAAACTTGTAATATAACTAAAGTATGCCCAATAATGTGGGTGTCATCTATAATAAAAGGAAACAAACAAGACAAAAAAAAAACCAACCAAATTATGGAGGACATGAAAACGAGTTAGGGCAAAAAAAAAACCACCAAACAGATCCCCTTAATAGGTGCCAATGGAGGATTGAAAAACACATAAATCACCTTGAGGGGAGTGGTGAATAAAAGAAAAATGGAATTGTGGGGCATAAATGCATGAATTGAAACAATTGCCCACCTACAACACATAACTCCTAGAATATAACGTTGTGAGAAACAATGTTGAAGGCATTTACAATATCTACCTACAACACCACCCAATTAGGGTGAACATTTAAAGCCACCCAAATATTGTGCACCATTGCCTCACAACCTTCTCTGATTGTAACACTGAACTAGTGGGGGGATAAGTGGGTTATAAATGCATTGTGAAACTTGAGGCAAAAGGTTTTGTTCACCAACTAATATAGAACCTCGCTTATTGCAATTGATCGAATGCCATTAGAAATTTTAACAAAAGCTAACAACTTCATAACATTAAAGGCCTTAGCTATACTCTTGGCGATATGCCTTGAAACAACATAAGAACAAATTTGGAATAATTGGGATAAGTTGTTAATCAAGTCTTTTGGGTCAAATAAATTTTGAAGGTGCTTGAATACTTTACCTAAAGGGTCATTAACTAAAAGGTGAATCGAATGGATGAATCTCAACTTGAATATGTTTTTAAAAAATCCAAATCCACTTTTGGCCACAATTCGATCAAAAAATTTGAGCATGACAAAGATGAATTTAGAGGGTGAGAAGCTTGTAAAAAAACAATGATATTTAAAGAGGCTAAAATTGGGGCAAAAAGGGTGATAATTTTCACAACATGAACATACTCCCTTGCTCACCTTAAGTTTAAACTTTGATGAAGATGATGAGGATTCGAATGAAAAGAAAAAGATGGGGCCTCTAAAGGAAAGGCACCATTCGAAAAGGGGGGGGAGGAGGTAAAACAATAGCTAGGGACTATGCATGCAACAAATGTTTAGCCTAAAATTCCTCCTAATTGCTAGAAAGAAACCTCCATAACCAAGTTTTAATCTCCTTATGTTTAACCTTTCCCCTTCAAATAGGCATGAGAATGCACCATTGGGGGAAGAGTAGACAAATATGCCATGCAACAACATCATTTGGGTTTCATGTTATGCACTATGAAGGAAAGCTAAATGTTAATTACACCTTTTGTCTCAAGGTAATTGGGATGTGTGAATACAATTGAAGCTTGGGGAACCCCAACAAAAAAACTCCAAAGGGATCTTGATTCTATATTCATGCCCAAATTGCTAGAAGGGGTAGGGGGGTTTAGATGGATGGGGCACCATTGTTGCCACCCAAGGAATTAGCTTGAAAAGCTTGACATTGCCTTTTATGGCACACCAAACTAAAATGTGTAAAGAAAGCATCACAATCATAATCTGGGGTATCGCATTAAAGGGGGGCTAAATTCATACTTTGGACATGCAACCAATATATGATTGACCCATAGGCTCAAAACACTCAAATTGGATGGGATGAGATTGAAACAAAAGTCGAAATGACACAAGGGAAAAATGGAAAGGCTAAAACTATTGCATAAGGCCTTGTGGAAAGGCAATAAGTTGAGGGGCCATTACTAGGGGCATGGGTGGGGGAAGGGAACTTGGGGACATGTTTCCTATAACGGGAAAAATCTCCATTGCAAAAATTGACATCCACACAACATAAGCCAAGAGAAAAGAAAGGCCCAAAGATGACTACCGCACAAGGGTAAACCATCACATGAAAAACTAAAATTGAAACCTTTGTTTCACATCTTTGCACAACCTTCAAAATGCATGTTTCTAACACCACTAAAATCTGCAAATAGTGAAATGATGTTGCTTTATGGTGCTATGCCAATGAATTTTTAATGTCCTAAATGTTCTCTCGATTTCCAAAATGCTTCACTAACACTCTTCCATGTTCCACCGATGCTCCTCAAACATCTATCAACATTTGATGACACTCCATTAAGGCACTCAAAAACCCTACTTGATTTTAATCATCGACCTTGGGCCCTTCACCCTTAAAACTTCAAAAGCAAAGATCCCCAAGTAGGACTTTAAACCTTTAGAACCGCAAAGTTGAAGACCTCCAAGTAAAGCCCTGAACCTTTAAGACCTCCAAATAAGGGCCCTCATCCAGTAGAGCTTCAAAACTCAAAGCTCAAAAACCAAGACCCCTAAATATGGCCCCTTGTCCCTTGGAACTTCAAAACCCTAGGAGCCTCAGAGAGGTCCCCAAATACAGGGCCCCTCATGATTGCTCAGGGCCTCAAAAATCCAAGGGCCGTTTGCAAGGGCTTTATTTTTGGTCTGTGGCTCTGCCTAAAACCCTAATCCCTGAAACCCTAATGGGAGAAAGGTGTGCACGCCATGGCTGCTGCTGCTTTGTTTGCTTACTGACACAATGGGTGCTTGCTTCTCGTTGCTGCTCTTCTTCGCAGAGAGCTAGTGAAGGTGAGAGAGAAGCTATGGCGATAACAACAGCAACAGTGGTAAGTGCAGCCATAACTCCTCCCTGGTGCACATCTTCTTCGGTTGCTGCAATCTCGTCCACTAGCTCCACACAGACCTTGATGCCTCCTCGTTATTCCCAAAATGTGGTAAAACAGAATCCCAAATGGAAACCACAAGCAGATGGATATAACGTTGAATTCCAAGTTCCTTGGCAACTGGAAAGCTTGAATGAGCTTATTAGGAAATTGTAGTTATTGAACAGAGGTAGAATGCCTAAGGATCACAGTAGAGATCTCTTAAAACAAACAAAACAAGGACTCACTCAAATTCAAGCTTTTTGAAAATACCCAAGTGATCAAACTTGTATATTGGGTGGGATCCACACTGGATCACAAAAGGTGGAGATGTAGACGAACAAATGACTGCAAATGTGCAAAGACAAATATTTTTTTCGTTCACTCTCAACTCTCTACCGACTCTCGGATTGTCGACCATGGCACATGAAACAGGCAGGATCATGGAGCTTGCGGCCAATTGAACTCTCTAGATTCTATTTAGACTAACCAGTCTGCGCCAAGCGACGCAGATCAGACGTAGTTTTTGTGAAGCGTTCCATCTCATCTAACCAATCTACTCAAGGAATTTGAATTTCTGATAACTCAAGCTTCACTTACAGTTCACTGGGATTTGCATTTCAGTCCATGCTTCATCTACCACTATGTCTTAGGTAGTTGTCAAGTACGTGAGTCAATGCTTCACCTCTGTATTGTATCTTGATTCTTTACTATCTAATGCTGCATTCACACTTGGTGTTAGGGACTCTAGGGTTGAGTCCAGTAACACCATCCTAGCCATTTAAGACTTAAACCTAGTTGCCATGAAAATTATATGTTAGCTTAAATTTCAAAATCCTTTTCATGGATTAAACCCTAAACCCACTGAAATTATATGTGGGGTTAAATTATATGTTAGTTTAAATTTCAAAATCCTTTTCGTCTTGAGATATTTCTAACCATGGAAATTCTATGGCCCATTTTTAGCATTGGGTGCACCTAGGATGCCACCTAGATTTTCATTTAACACTGGACTTAACATCAAGTGTGAATGCACCATAAAAATTGTTAAAGAGCTAGAAGCTTGTCCACAATGTACTAGGGAGTGGGGCGTGGTTTGGCTCATTCTGTCCCCTAGTTAGCCAGTGGCACAGCCCGATCCCATGAGGCTTCTGACAACAGGCCTTTTTTTTGGGGGGCGTGAAATCGCCAAATGATGACAGTGCTTCAAATTTCTGGCCGAAATTTGCCTTTTTCTCAAAAAGGATTCGGCAAACTTCGTCCCTTTTTGGGGGCGTGTCGCCATAAGTACGTTTCTGGTCCTGTAGAAAAGTGGGGCCAGTTAATGCGAAATCTCTCTGGAACGCTCTCCAGTACAAAAATTCAAAAAAGAAAGACTAGAGTCTGACAAGCTCATTGAGAGCCAAAACCTGCCTGCTCCGTGACATTAATGGCAGGTACCCGACTGTTGGAACACAGTCGGGGATCGTCTGAAAGCGTGGGCACCTAATATCCTGGAACTCTATACTTCAAAATAGAACCTTTTATTTTTGGGAGCTCCCATAGTGTCATTTTTTTTTGATTGATGGGCCAATCAAATTGGTTCATTGCAAAAAAAATAAAATAAAAACCTTGGGAGACACCTCATCTAATGAATAGGAAGGGTCAATAGGCAAAGTTGGCGCGTAAGCCATATTCATTAGCCTCGAAATCTGCATAATAAACTCTCACCTGACATTAATGTGTCTCCCAGACGCATGCAAATCCGGATCTGATAGAATATTATTATATTTACCTAGTGTTATTCAGATTAATTAGATCGTGGGTGCGCACACAACTTTTTATTTTTTCTTAAAGGAGCCACATTGATTGGCCCATCAGCATTTTTTTTTTGAAACATTAGGCATGCCCCAATAGAGCACCTCATTGGACGCCCAGTTGCAAAATAGATACAAATTGTGCTTCCCACGACTCCACGTTTACAGTTTATAGACATGGGAGTTGAACTTTGGGCAAACCATATGGGTTATAAAACCCAGGTGCTATTGGGATCATGTTGAGGAACGCATTTGGAAACACTTTGAGAACAGTTTGAGAATTTAATACGAACATGATGAGAACACATTGAGAAGAAGGGAAAAAAACCAAAAAATCCTCCCCCCCCCCCCCACCCCCCCCTCTGAAAGGAAAAACACTGGACCGTTCATGGGTGCATGCTGAGCCTTTCCATTGGCTACATGAAATTTCTCTTTCCAAAACTGTTCATCACCATTTTGGGGGCAGAACCAGGTCTTTCTGTCCCATTCATTTTCCTTCTTAACTCTTTTTTTGTGCCATTTAGAGACCTTAAAGGAAACATGCACAGAAACTTCCTAATTGTAGTAGTGGGAGGGCACCTAATATCCCTGGAATATCCCTCTTACAAAAAGTGGAGTGATGTTTATACCCACTCCTTAAGAGTGGGAGGGATGTTCCACCCGAAATTTCCTAAGTGTATTTTGGACGGCACCTTGAAAAGTATCCCTCTTAGGAAAAGTGGAGGGAGAGTAATGCATGGATCCTTAAGAGTAGTGGCATGGAACTTATGCCTATTCCTCAACAATTGGCATGACCTTGCAGCTGAATTTTTCTAAGTATTTTAGAATGTGTGTTAGAATTTATTTATTTATTTATTTATTTCAAAATGCCCTCCTTTTAAAAAGTTAAAATTGCTCTGATATCCACCAGGTATCACAAGAATTTTTTTAATAAACTAAAACTACATTTTTATACTCGGTAAAGGCCTTAACAATAGGCTTTACTGAAATTGGGTCCACCACATGGGCACCCTTATTCCCCCTAAATCCTGATGCGAGGGCTTTTACACTACACATGAAGAAGATATCCTAGAGAAAGTGAAAGGATCTTATGCCTACTCCTTAAGTATGGGAAAGATTTTACACCTATTCATAGTATAGGCATAAGACCCCTCCTAAGATTCTTTACACTGTTAAGACTAGTGTAAACAACACAATAAGTAAGGTGGCAATGGGTCTACTAGAGAGGGGGGGGGGCCTTGCTACCATTCTAGAATTTGACAACACGGTTTTGAAAAAGCCTATTCATGAGCGTCTGTTTCCCAGTAAAACTTGCTTTTTGACCTTATAAGTGCTCTTGATTGACTTATGTGCTCATAATTGACAACAAGGTAGAGACAGACAGACCACCACCCATTCCACTGAAGAAAAATACTAGGAAGTGGCAAACCACCAACCATCTATCTCTAGGGTTTTTTTATTTGTCTTCAAATTGCTCAAGTAGTGTCCACTTGTGAGCCACTTGTGAGCACCCTAGCCTTCATTAGCATTAAATGGTGACTGTCCTAAGTGGGGCTGTATAACATTTTTTTAATAAAAAGTGCTGCTACAAGTGGTGAGCTAGGCCAATGCTTTGGTCTCCATGTGGTTAATTTAATTATTTTTTAATTTCGAAATATGGTCCAAAAAAATCCCTAACATCACAATATATTATATTATATTATATTATTTTATTTCATTTTCTGAAAAAAAATTCGCAGAAAAAAAAAAAAAAAAAAAAAAAAAAAA
>Ga0209208_10010760_pt1 | contig 11813 bp, 7 predicted proteins | sample S1TSphfallax_3_FD_187694 | JGI IMG/M metagenome (GOLD analysis project Ga0209208, IMG submission 187694) | Host-associated microbial communities from peat moss isolated from Minnesota, USA - S1T2_Fd - Sphagnum fallax MG (SPAdes) (version 2) | ecosystem: Host-associated > Plants > Peat moss >...
TAACTTAACAACTAAAGAAACACAAAAGGGTGTAAAAGCATTCAAGGAAATTTTTCTACTCTATTTGGAAAGCACCTTATATCGATTTGAATATCAATATTCCTCCTAGAAAGAAAGGGGAAGGGGTATTATTAACCTCCTCCTTAAGAGTGAAAAAACATCTTACACCCATACATACTACCTTTGGGCAACTTCCACATTGATTAAATCATTTGAAAAAATGTTAAAATTTTCAAAACATCTTTTGCAAAGGTTAAAAATTTGAGAAGGAAAATAAAGAAGCTATTGGAATATTCTGAAATATTTTATTTTCAACATGCAATCTTCAAATTTTCATTAATTATTTGATAGACATGTGTTGTTATTTACAATATTGGAAATTGACTTTAATATGTGAAAGTAAAGCTCACAAGTTGGTGAGAAACATTTTGAAAATGTTCCCAACCTCCAAACCTTTATTACCCCGTATTGCACCAAGTGAACCTTGCCAAAAGTCTAAACATATGTAAATCACAATGTGGTAGGAGTAGTAAGGATCTTACACCTACTACATGTTGGAGTAGGAGGGAAGTTATGTCTACTTATAGGTGTAAGATTCCTCTAACTACTAAATGATAGATCTTCGCATAAGATTCCTAAATAATAAGTGTAAGATCTTCATTTTAAATCCAAAGGATATTCATGGAAAATAAGATGACTTCTAAATACACTATGAAATTTATGAAAGTGTTTTAAGAACTCATTTTAGTTACTAAGATCATCCATCATCTATAATGTAAAAAATTTGTGGTGATGGAAATATATATATATATCACCACAAAAAATTTACATTAAAAATAATAATGTTTGCTAAAAATAATAATGTAATTTGGTGGACCTTCAAAAGGCATGATTTCCCACACAAACCTAGGACAAGGAGATTACAATTAGTCTCTAAAGAATAGGGGTGTTTTACTAGGCTAGGAACCATTAACACAAATGGATTTTAACTCATTTCATTTCAACTATAAAGTTGAGGACTTTCTTAATTGTTCTATGAAGGAAGGCACTATTGTTAATGCATTGCACCTTAGACCTCAAGCTCCCTAAATTCCTATGGGGGAGATTTTTGAAGTTAATTTGTTCCATGAATTCCTATGATTCAAAAGCTTTTTCTACTCTTCAAAGTTTGGTTACTAAACCTCGAGGACATTAAGAGGGGGACTAATGACACTTGTTTTATGTAAGAAGTTTTCTTGGTTGAATAGTACATAAGAACTTGATATTTAATCTTGAATTGTGAAATCGCACTATTTTTAAGAAAAAAAAAACTAAACAAAAGCAAGCAAAGGAATAAACATATATTTGCTAACCTTTTTTTTTTAATACGCTCTTCATTTTAGCAAGTAGTTTTAGTTTCTTTTAGTTTCAACTTATTTTTGGAAAATAGTTTGATTCCACAACTTTTATATTTGGAATATATTTTGAATTTTTAACTTTTCTTTTTTTTTGTGATTGGCCAATGAATGAAGCCCAACATAATAAATATTGTGACCATCTAATGCATCCACAATTAATTGATAAAAACAACTTGTACAATCAATATGGATTTAAAATATAACTTGGGTGAGGTATACTATTTTATTTCCATGTGGATAAGGAAGATTTTATTTTATTTAAGTATTTGTGTAAAAACAATTGTAAAAAAATTTGGGAAAAAAAGAGAAATAATTGGGGTCAAGATTATTGTCACATTATATTTTTTTCAATTTTTAAAGATACATGTGCTTGAACTTCAACCATGTCATTACTATGAAAAAGAATCACAATTTTTGCATATCATGGTATTTCAAAACACAAAAAATAAATCGTCAAAAAAATTACGTTTTTTTTAATTTCTCATGATGTGATGTTAAAATATATTACACAAAATAAATGTACTTCACATCATATTAAAAAATGAAAATATACTCATGAAATGATGGAAATGATTTTAAAATTTTATGGATTTATAATTTTAATTAAAATTTGTGATTTTATATGATTGAAATAGGTTTGTGAATAATGTGAAAAGTTTGATAATTAACATATCACAAATGGGTTTTTTTCAAGGCAATGACAATAAATATGTGATAAATGAAAATTTTGTCAAACAATCATTTTCAAATGAAAGATAACAAAAAATGTGAAATGCACCATTTCTTTTGGTTCAATTTCAAACTTTTTAAGTTGACTAATTCAAACCAAAAACTAGTGTATTTTAAAATCAAAAATGGGTTTTATTATACTACATATACCATAAATATATCCATTATTTTTTGATTTAAATGTTTTAAATCTTTTTATTTCTTCAAATAATATTCGAGAACATTAATTTTTGAAAATCAAAATATAAAGCACAAACATTATGCAACACATTTAGAAGGTATGTACTTTTAATACATACAAAATTGTTTCAGTTGGTCCCCTTATAATGTGTTTTCACCCCACAACAAAAAAAAAATCAATATTTTGGGTGAAAACACACTAAACCCCCCAAAAATTGTAGTCACAAGTATAATATTTCTACAATTAAATTTTTTTATAACATATAGACATCACATCTTAGATTTTTAATTTTTTTTTAGTATATTTGATTAGTTTCAAACTTAATATAATTAATTATTTTGAAAATTCCAACAAACATTGAACAAATTGAATGTATGGAATATATTTGTGACCAAATGTACCCATCACAAAATTTGAAAATTTGAATACATACTTAGAAAGTAAGTTTGTCGATGGAATTCTTGGGTGAATTTTTTATTGTGCATGATATTGATATACATTAATTAAATCTAGAACAATTTAGAATTTAAAACTTTTGGATGAAATTTCATTAAAAAAATGTGTTATTTTGCATTTTTTTAGCAATGAATGGATAATAATATCTTCCTTTCAAGAAAAACCACCACCATATCAAATAGTAGGAGATTTTATAGATGAACATTGCATTGTTTTTTCAATTTCCTTTTGTTTGGTAATGTTTCATGAATCACAAACATGAGGCCTTATGGCCATTTAAAAATTGTAAGTTATATACTTTGTCTACATGGATTTTATTCCATCCTCCTCATCTAACCGTTGGATCAAGATTAATTTTGACTCAAAGTGAACTTTGAATTTCAAATGTTGTTGTGCAAATTTTAAAGTTTTTTGCTTGTGTTTAAGTTAGCCAAAGGATGTCATCAAGATTTTAGTTTATTACGTACTATAATACTTGTTATACATCACTTTTTTTGAACAAAAGTGGTTTACCCTTAGTGTGTTTTCACCCTTTTATAGCTCATTTTTAAACATATTTTGAATAAGATACGAATTGTTGAAAGTTGATGATCAACCATTCAATTGCAAACTTGAAATGGGTTGATTAATTGTGTACATTTTTCTTAATAATGGGAATTACATGAAAAACATATTCTAGCTAAGTTACAAGTTGTGTGCATCACTAACTTGTGTTGCATGGTTGTTCATTTTAAATACTTCACAATTGCATCACAAAATGTAATGTACAATGAATAAATGTTAAACATGTTGTAAACAAATTTGGCATCTAATAATGTCACCACCTTTTTTTTCACATTAATGTTTTTAAAAAATGGTGGTGTGACGGAAGATATAAAAGATGTTGTAATTTGAAATAGGATTCCATGTTCTAGTAGGTTTAATTTTGTGTTTTTCAAATTAAATTTTCACATTGTTAATGGTATAATTTTGTGTTGGTTTTTCATTTCCCTCAAATGACTTAAACTTTTTGTCAACCAAGGTTTTTAAAAAATTCCTCCACCCATTTCTCCCACCCTTTCAATTTCTCACCTTTGTCCCAAGCTACAAATGCCACTACGCTTAAGCCATGGTCATAACAAACAATGGTTGTGTTACGGTTAGAAAAAAAAATGTATGAAACAACTACATACTCAGGACTTATTTTTGGTTTTAAACCCAATGTTGAATGAAGAACTTAAAGTTCCTTAACAAGAAATATGAACATCAACACTAATGAAATTCCTTCTAGTTTGCTATATTAATCTTGAATTCAAAGGTCAAATGTTATGTGTGAGAGAGAGGTCTTGTTGTTTATTGATATAATTTTGAAATGATCCTTTGATTGTCCAATTTGAATATTATCCTAGATTTTTTTTTGAACAATATATTCTTGAAGGGTTTTAATTTGAACTTGGGTTTTTTCAAAAAAACCTCAAACCCAAGGGGGACACTAGTAAAAAAAAGTAATAAATACGTGAGGAAAAATATAGGATGCAATATATTGGTTGTTGGGTAAGTTTTATAAGTTAATTAGTTAAAAATAGGGTACATTTTATTCAAATAATCCATTTAATTATAATATAGGGTATGTAATAATCTGAAATAATGGATTATAATTAATATATGGTGGTTTTAATAAGCATATATTATAAAATTAAATAAAAATATAATGATAAAAAAATAGGCTGGACAATTATCTAATACCACCCCTAAAATTGGTTTTTTAACACATGGATATCCCACTAGAATTATGGTCAAAATTATGATTGCATGATTATAAGTGATTATAATTGTGAATCCAATTAATTGACTAGTAGTTGTGTTGAATTGGAATTGACCTTATTTATGGGCACCTTTGTGAAAATTAACGTATATTCATGTATGTGTCATCAATTTATATGAGGTTCTATGTTTTTTGTAGATTTTTATAATCTAGACGAAATCTTGGATTCTTCTTTAAAAATTTCAACTAGTTGTTTAAATATGATTTTCAAATCTTTTGCTTAATTTAATCAGATATAGTTTAATTAAATAACTTAATTTCCCTTGGTGTAACCTACTTTAACCTAATATAATCAAATTTAACCAAATTTAGCCTAAGTAACCTAGTTTAATAAAATTTTGCATAATTTAACCTAAGTAGCCTAGTTTAACTTAATGTAGTTTAGTTTAAAGAGCTTGGTTTAATTTAATTTGACTTAGTTTAACATATTAGAGCTTAATTTAGATTAAATAGTTTAATTTAACTTAATTTAACCTTAATAGCTCATATTACCTTTGTTTCATGTAATTTAAACCTCGTTTAGCCAAAATCTCAATTTAACCATAATTTTTAAAATATAAGTCAATTCCATAGTTTAAAAATTGTCATATGACATAATCAAGGTTCAATTGTTCAATGTAATTTAACCTAATTTAACCAAAGTAACCTAATTTAATCCAAATAGTTTATATTAGACAAGGTGATTTATTTTAGCTTAATTTAACTTGAATAATTTATTTTAACTTATTTTAACTCAATTTAATATAACCTAGTTTGAGGGCAAAAGCATCCTTGGGTGGTACCACTAAGAACCACCTCAAGGAATGGTTAAAGGACCAAAAATGACCAATTCATTTTCCTTTACATTAAAGGTTTTCACAACTATAATTTTTCCTCCATATTTATCAATTGCATGCCCTATATATATCACTTGAATTTTATTTTGGAATTATATATATGTATGTATTTATTTATTTATTTATTTATTTTCCTAATTAAAATGGCCCTTTAAAATTTTGATAACTTTATCTTTGAAAATTCAGAACTAAATTATACTTTTTCAATTAATTGATTAATAAGAACATAAAAACAAAATGACTTCCAATTACCTTAGGAAAAAAAAATTCAAATAAAATTGTCAAATTATGTTTGAAATTTGTGTTCCTAACCAAAAAGTTTAAGGAAAAAAAATAACATGACATTCTTGAAACGTTTTCTAAATGCAATGATTAAGAACATCAAAATACATAATTTTGTTATTTTTTGAAATTTCAAAATCTATGGAACCTAATAAATATACTTATTCAAACAAAATTATGAAAATATTTATTGAAGTGTTTTCTATCATTTTTCAAAGTTCAATGGGTCTAGGAAAATCAAGGTGTGACTTTCCTAGTGGTACCACCCAAAGATGTTTTCACCCTAAAAAACATATATTTTTTATAGTTTTGTGGTGATTAGTTTTATTGCAAAAAAATGTTGTGATGTTAATGATCAAAAACTTGAAGCCTCATAATGAAGTGAGGGGTGTAGGTCCTCCCATTTGCAACCTAAATTTAATGCCTACATTTTTAACCTTCGTGCCTTTTTAATATAAGCACTTAAAGCTATGTTTTATCATTTCCTATTGAAACATTGATGTAGGTGTCATGTAACTTGGTGGTCCATTCAAGTTGAAGTTGGCCAAAGACAAAGTGGAATGTTTGACATTGGCACTTGAACGAAAGAAAAATCAAAATTAAAATCTCATTTGGCAATACATAACCTTTGGCATGTAAAATGATGTGTCATGAAAAACCAATGGGTTTGCTTCAATGCAATGGCCTATTTTGGTTGTTGACCCACCATACATGTTGTTTGTTGCATGGATGGGCAACATGTCTGAAATGGTCATTAATAGGAATAGTAATATGTGGTGGAATTGAAGGAAAATTTTGGAGGCTAACTTCATGTGGGGTACAGAATCAATAGAGACTAATGCTACTTTTTCACAATTAATTGATTTCATCAAAAGTGGATAATTGTGTGCCATATGTTAGACACCATGTGAGCTTGAAGGAGCATACCAATTGGGTATTTGCATAACACCAAAATATGTTTTTCATGACTAGGACATCTTGCAATTAACGTCCAATTGTAGTCATGCAATCATATTTGGAGTCAAGTTGTTACCATTTTTTCAACTATAACCATAATTAGGACTACATGATTATAAATAAAATTATACACATTCATGTTTATAATTATGATTACACAACTAGTAGTCACATTGAAGAAATTGACCTTGTTTAACCAACTATAAAAATCCAAATAAATATGAAGATGGTTCAATTTATGTTGTTCAATTTATTTAACAAGTTATGACAATATAAACTATATGGAAAGTTTATATTTATATAGTTAGTTGAATTTATTTTGAAAAGGGGGAACAATTATATTTGAAGCTACATATTAGAAGTGAGGTTTGTAAATATTCAATTCATCAAATCAATATTTGATAAAATATACCAATAATAATAATAATAACACAACATGGATTAATCTTTTGAAAATTAATTTATTTTTATGTATGTGTCATCAATATTGAAAACACATACATCAAGTGTAGGTTAACCTTTAAGTTTAACCCTTGGTTTGTCTAGGTTTATCCTAGGTATAACAATGGTTAATTAGGTGTAACCTAGGTTTATCCATGTTTAGCTTGGGTTTAAACTAAATTTAACTAAGGTTAGCCTAAAATTGGACTTAGTTCATTGCATCAAAATGCCATTGACTATTATAGTAAAAGGAACATAAATGTAAGGGGGAAATAATAACAAAAATGATAAAGTTGGACAAACTTGTTGAAGGAAACAAATTGGTCACAAAAGACTTGACTTTGGAACATACTTCAATCAAAGCCTAAAGAGTTAAAACATGCATCTCCTTAACCCTATGAGACCCCTACCATTATAAAATTTGGTCATTTAACTTTTGTTTATCCAATTGTACATTATCACATCCTTTTTTGGAATGTTGAACCCATTTTTCACAAGTTCATCCGATGGATTAAGAAAACAAAACAATTTTGGATTCTTAAGTGGGGGACCTCACAAGAAACAAAACATTATTCAAAAGAGTTTGCACAATGACCCAAAAGGATATTAGGAAATAACAAAATAACACATTGGTTGAAATGCACAAGAAATGCAAAAATACCATATATGGATAGTGGAATCCTCACTATTAACAAAGGGGCAAAGAATCAACCATAACCCATTTCATTCGAATCTTGAACTCATAGATGTCAAAGCAAGATTAGACCTCCTTGAGATTACAAAGATCATCAAGGTCAGGTGATAATATAGCCCCATCATTTACAAGAAAATTGTTAGAAAAAATGAAAACAACATTGTTGTAATTTTCCATCCATTTATTCCATGGGAGAATTTTAAAAGTGGGAATGGAAGTGAATGGGATTGAAAGATTAAAAGGAAAATCTCCCAATATAAAGTCCATTTTCATCTCAAGGTTCACCTTCATAAAAAAGATGAAAATGGTTTACGAAGGGGAACTTGATTGGAAAAATATGTTTGTTAAAATTTGGTAGGAAAAGTGAAAAAAATTGCCATAATTAAGAATTTTGTGATGAATTTATATTTAGGAAGACATTTTTTAGTCTCAATTTAAGCTGATGTAATGGAAGGTCAACTATATTTGAATTTTTTTTAATGAAAATCCTTTTTTTTCTTTTCTTTTTTGTTGCTGAAGGAATTGGGATATGTGGAGGTGTGTTGATGTGAAATGGATACCTTCAAAGGACTAAGACATCACAAACTTACAATATCATGAAAATTTAATAAAATCCATGCGAAAATCCTAAAACAATATGTTTATGTAAAATCTATGGGCTTCAAAGTGTAAAATTGGCACAAAAAATATATATTATATATAAATGATGTGTTTTTTCTACTTGTGATGTTTTGATGTGAAGTATGTACACTTTACATTTTAATTAAATTTGTGTAATTATCATAATGTAATTTTGGATAAAATTATGCAACTTTCGTGTATTAAACATGAACACTCACGTATTTAATTGAAAAACAATGTATCATCCATTTACATATTTAAAATATTGAATATGTCCAAACATTATTTATATTAACCTTAACATAAAAGTCATGTGATTTTTGTACGAATATATGAATACTCGATTTTGCACAAAATTTGTATGAACCTATGAAGCTTGATAAGTTTGTGATGGAGGGCCCAAGCTTCCTTTGGGTTTTTCTATGAACATTGAAAGCCCAAATGTCCTCATCATCACCACATGATTAATTAGGAATGTCCAACTACACTTGCACCTCCATAAGCGATACATTTCATTCCTTGTTTCTCCCATCCAATTCTTCAAACTCCATCACTAGTTTAACCTTACCCTTGGATTTAGTAAGGCGCTTTCTTTTTGTGATAGCCACATCCAATCTTCTAGAATTCGCTCATTTTTAATGAAAGCCATTTAAAAACATTTTTATAAAGCCATGACAAATGTGAGTGTAGAGTCCTTAGGGTATTCCAAATACCACTCGTGAAATCTAGCAAATGGGAGTTGACCACTCCTTGATGATCAAGGTCCTTGCGAGACATTGTATTGTTAGTTTTTGAATCTTGCCAAATGTTGAAAAGATTTGACATTTGATCAATCACCTCCTTCGGTAGTAGAATGTTGTTGAAATATTTGCAAACAAAGATGTTGTGAAATAACATGAAGGAAAATAGTTCTTGTATGGAAAAGGAAAAATGGAAAACCATTCCACTCCCTACTCTCGATATTGAGTGTAAATTGCATGGACTTTTAAAACAATTTATTCAAGTCCTTACATGCATAAAATTGTCTTAATAATTTATTTCCCACTAAATTGTTGTTCAAAGGATTTGTTTTAACAAATGCCATCCCTTGGTTTGCATTCCTTGAAAAAATCAACTTCCTACACGGCTACCTCCAATCACAGATGTAATGAAACCTTCACACCTTCAATGTCCTTCAATGATAATTGGAAATTGGACATATTCAAATAAAACTACTTGATTGCCTCACATTCAAGTTACATTAGATACACAAATATGAATTGGATGTAATGAAAAGAAGATTTGAAATGCAATGAAGGAAAATGAAATGGAGGATTATGAACCTAATACCAAGACATAGTTTTACGTAGTCACTTGTGAAATTGGGTGTCAAAAAATTTCAGCTTAGGAAACTTTTGGGCCTCTCATAGAACTTTAAACTAGTTCCATTGTTTGAGCAGACAACTTTTGGCTCCTAGTTCACATAATCTAGTATATCAACATTTGGAGACCCTCTTTGACATTCTTACCACTAGGATGGATAATTACAACGTATGTGCCATTTCCAATAATGTATGGGATTGTGGTTGGTTGTGGACCTTTCCATTTTAATTGTTTGTTTTTTTCACATTCCATGATCTGACTAGTTTCATTTGTCCATTGTTTTGTGTTTTCGTGCAATTGTGCATATTCATCAATTAGCACCTTTCCTTTTTCAAATCCCATAAGGTGTGGAAGCTTCCCATGCATTAGATGCACCCATTGATCTTGTCAGTCAAGGTTTTTTTTTTCAGTTTTTCATCAATTGTCAATCAAACTCATAAAGGTATTATTCATTCCCATGATGTATTGCCATGCAATCATCCACATAATTTTTCATCTTTTCCACCCAATGGTTCAACCCTTCCTTTAATCTAAACAAGTAGTTAATGTTTAGATGAAAGTACCTTTTTGTTACAAAAAAAGTTCACCAATTCATGCCACATATGGGAAGGATGTCGACGTTTGCTTTTTTAGGGTTTGGGTTCAACTAAGTATTGTGTTTGTTTTTCTTCCCCAAGTTGGTATTAGGCCATTCCAAGAGTCTAAGGTTCAAATGGCAAGGTCTAAACGTTGGGTAAATGTCCCACAAGAGATATAAACAAGTGATAAATTGTAAAAGTTAAAACAACACAAAAAAAAACATTAACCCACCAAATGTGCACCACTTAATGCCATGTGATGCAATCTTATAGATGGAATGACTAATCCAACCAATGAGGGGATTGTTTTCGATCCACACAAAAGAATGCAAGGAAAAATGTTTAAAAAAATGCCACTCTAGCCTTTAATGTTGCAATGTTGTTTGCACCTCTCAATTTGAGCTTGCCATTGTTTTGTAGCTAGTTGCATGTGGACACGTGTCCTTTGGAACAACAAGCTAGGTTTGGAAAATGTTGGGAAATTATGGTGGGGAACATTGTGAACAATGGGTGTATGTTGAATTCATGTTGACACACACCAAGCCCACATTAGGTTCATATCGATGTGCTGGGGAATGGTGGGATATATTCCCTAACCATCCCTCATTGTCCCCTTTGAACTCCCACTAGCCTCTTAATTTTGCCTAATGTTCATGCTATTGCTTGATGTCATTTCGCCATTCCCTTTCATGGATCCATTGTTCCCCAATGTGGCTCTACTGTCTCCCATCATTCCCCAACATGTGTTGGTTGTTTTTTGCTATTTTTTCCGTTTCTTGTTGCAAGCATGCCCTTGCACTTGGATGGAACATCCCCCAAACCAAATATCCCCATTCCCGAACCTATAAGTTACCATGGATCCTCTATTAAAAACATCCCAAAAAAAGGGCATTGGCAACACTATTGTTATTAGAAAATTCAATTGTAGGGCAAGTTATAAAACTTGCTAATTTTCGTAATGACCTAAGTTAAGCATAAACCTGGGCCATGTAGGTTAGGCATGGATTTAAGTAACAAAGGTGGTTTTTAGCTTAGCCTAGGTATCATAAGGCACCTAGATTAGTTAGGTGGCTACGCCCACCTAGGTTAGGTTGTACAAGTATGAAGGTTTGAATTCCTCCCCTCGAAGGGGAGAAGTCAAGTCCTTTACCATTAAACCACATTTGTATAAGGTGTGGTATTTTGTTAAGATATAATATATGAAGATTTTAAAAAAATTACATTACTTGCATAGGTAGGTAAGAGGGTAGGAAATAGGTAATTATGAATTTATCCTAAGCAAGTATGTTGGTCAATAGTGGATAGGTAGGCACATATATAATATGTAACTTGGTAATAAGTATGTATCTAGGTAGTAAATGGGTAGGTTGTAAATAGGAAGGTGATAGGAAGGTTTAAGATTGGTAATAAATATATAATTGATTAAAAATGTAATACATGTATGTAAGTGGGTAGGTTGATGATAGGCATGTTTG
>Ga0209208_10010761_pt1 | contig 11812 bp, 4 predicted proteins | sample S1TSphfallax_3_FD_187694 | JGI IMG/M metagenome (GOLD analysis project Ga0209208, IMG submission 187694) | Host-associated microbial communities from peat moss isolated from Minnesota, USA - S1T2_Fd - Sphagnum fallax MG (SPAdes) (version 2) | ecosystem: Host-associated > Plants > Peat moss >...
AGGGTTTGAGTTTTAATGAATTTAGGGTTGCAATTTTAGTTTTAGTTTCAATATAGTTTTACATTCAATTATGGTTGCTGAATTGAGGACAATTTTTGCCAAAAGTATATAAGGATACCTACCCCAGTGATATTGAATTGCTGGCGGGTTGGTACATGTTCTCCTGGAGCTGAACCCTCTACAATGCATGTGTTTTACATTCCTGTTCTTTTGAAGTGAAAAGAGGACTTGCTAACTTCTCTAAAGTTTTTGACAAAGCATTTCCTAATCATTGGTTGTTGATGATTTTTTTAATTACCAAATTAGCTCATTTTGTATTATGTATTTTGGCTGAATTTTTTCATGTATGTTTGACTTTTCTATATTATTGGCACAGAGTCTCATGAGTCAATTCTTAGTTCATTCAATTTCCTCATTATGAACCTATCTTACCCAACTATTAAAGGAAGGTGGTTTGTTTGTTGTTTTGGTACAGTAAGATCTCCCAAATGGTGACAAGTTGTTGTGTATCATACTCAAATCGTACATTACAATTTGTGCTCAATGATGCATGCCACATTATTGTTGGTGAATCATAACAGACATCACAAAATAATTGCATTGTTCCTTTACAACTATAATACCAAGTTTGTGGAAAATGAACAGGCATGCAACAAATCTTGCAATTTAACCTTCCGTTGCCCATTTGCAATTTGATTTCTGCTTTTCAGTAAATTGAAGTACTGTATAGCACAAAAACAACAAATTCCATCATTTTACCATGGACCTATGCATTATCAACGCTGGAAAATCATCAAAATCATTATGTTCCACTTGTGTTTTGCACCTAATAATGTGTTCAAGAAAGCTACTTATTTAAATATGCCCAAAGTTGTTTCATGTTTGGAAATTACATCATGGAAATAATCAAAGATCAAAGATATACCCAAAATAAAAACCATGTCCATGCTCGTCGATTATTTCTACAACCAATTTCCAATTTGATCACATAAGTAAAAATATGCATTAATTGCTTGAATAATAGCATTAAGAAAATGAATTCCTTAGTCATTCATTGATTCTAATGGACTCAAACTACATAGCAACCACTTTCATAATTATTGGTTTTTAATAGCTTGGGCTTTTACTCATTAGGTTGTATATTTAAATACCATTTTTTGTCAATTTCTAGACATTGGGCTCATCCCACAAGGAAGAGTTTTCATTTTCAAACATTTGAGCTAAATTAGCATAAGTTATATTGAACTCGATACCATTAGCTTTATGCCCCACTAATATGTGTCACAACATTTCATCTAATGGATAGCATCCTTCAATACAATACCATACTCATATCCATCCATGAACACCTTGTGACTTATGGCATTACCAATTTAATGTGCATCACACATCTACTTGTGTGACATCCCTTGAAGATAGTTGGTATTTTTTTCTCATAAAAAATAGATATAAAACTACATGTTTTGAATTTATGCTATCGGAACAATTGTATTCATGAAGATGTTTTTGATTGATTCATTTATTCTTGATTTCAAAAAGTCCATCTAGTAATTGGTCCATTGATATCATTGGTAAGGTAGTTGGTCTTTGTTGTATAACCAAAGAAAGGAATGAAATTTAAAGGAGTTAGACTTCTTCCAATGCCGCTTTCTTGGGTCCTAAGGAAGTTGATCAACAAAACTTACTCAAATGACCAAATAAAGGCAATAGAGGGTAGGGGGGAGGTACCTTTATGAACCAAGAACATGGCAACATACTTGGCTTGGGAATGGATTCTCACTTTCCTTCAACCTTGTAATATTAATTTAGCTTTAGATTGGTTAGATTTTATGATCCAACCAAAAGACATCCTCTAAAATTCTTCAACTATGCAAGAATTGAAAAGAACATAAAAATTCATGTAGATCTAAGAAGGGGGAGAGGCATTTGAGATTACATAATGGAAAACCTAATCATTTGGCTAGAGATCATTAGAAATAGAGTAAGATTCCAAGGAATAATTGAAACTAAGTTGTTTCTAGCACCAATAGTAGATGGATGGTTCCTCATGTGTAAGTTTGGAACATCTTTCCAAACTTGCTTGTTGTTGTCCCAAAGATATCACACCCTTGAGTAACATGTTAAAATGATAACCCTCCTTTCACTAACCTCGCTAGCCTTTAAGGGTAGGCCTTAAGAGTTTAGCATTTGAGGATTGTCGGAAAGGGTCATTTCAAATTTTCCTTTAAGCCCTTGGGCTTAGCTCTCTCCAATGCACCATCGTTGTTTTTCCAAGCAACCATATATCCCCACTTGTAAAGGAATGATGGTCTACAAAATTTTAAGATTGAAAACAACAAATTGATGTTTGTTGGCATGATGGATTGTTAGTGCCTAAGAGGTTTAATTTGTTTAATTTGGTCTTGCAACAAAGTTTTCCAAAGCTCATTCCCAAGAGCCATGCTTTTTACCACCAATTTGGCTATGAATGCCTCAGATTATATGCTTTGAAATTGATAATGCAAAAGACTTCGTTGGCCACAAGCTAAATGAAATAGTCCCATTTAACCTTAATTCTTTTGATTTCAATCCTTCCTCCCCAAATATAATTGCAAACTACCCCTTTCAACTAATTGCACATCCTAAGGTTAGGGTTTCAGCAAGCAACCAAATACCACATGGAAACCAAAAGGACTTAATTAACAACAAACACCTTTCCAACTATAAATAACCTTTTGTTGCCCAAGGCTATGAATTTGGATTTGATGGTGATCATTAACTTATCAAAGTTAGCATGAAGATGGAAGTGGAATTCCTAAGTATCTAACACCAATGCCTTTGAAAATCTAATTTAAGCCAACCTCTAACCCCATTCCCAAATTTTTGGTCATCTTAGCAGGTGAAAGCACATTAAGGTGGAATTCTTTTTAGCACACGTGGAGTCCATGTTAGTGTTAAAATAAAAGTTCATTTTACACTATGGTATAATATATTATATTGCACAAGTCATATTGCAAGGCTAAATTATTATTCTCACAATAATAATGTGAAATCCTCTTTCAATCCAATTATGTTCATAATTAGCACAACAATTTGGAAAAATAGAGAATGGATTATGCCACCCTCCCATTGCAAATCTACAATTCAAGCCATGATATATGCAAATATTTTGTTAACATTGATATTGAAATTAACACTTCATAGAAAAATTAAGGATAGATTATAAATAATGGAACATTGGAACAATTCTATTTGGATCATTCTTGGTAGTAATATCCTTCAAGCTTATTTTAATTTCTAAAAATTTGCACTATAGTTTAATAGTATACAAGTTTTCATAAAAATATGCATTCAATGATCTAGGGGTGATTGGAATTTTCATTTATCATGACATATGGATGCACACTAATAGACCTAGTTTAATACATGATTTTGGTTTAGATTGAAAGCACATGTACTAATCAAAAGTTTTATCTTAAAGAGTGGTGGGTCTATCATATCTAGATGTGTTAGGGGGGAGGGCCGTTAATTTTTCATCATCACTAAGGACGCATGTACTAAACGAATTGTTAGTTTGATGGTATTCATTACTTGGTATCAATTTTTTTTAAAAGGAATCTAGAGTAAATGATGTGCGCACCATAATGAACGCCCCATTTATCAAATGGCTTAAAAGGAGGAATTTTGGATGTAAAAACACACATGGAATTAATTTATTTGCTTTAGACTTGCTTAAGATTTATCAATTTGAAGCACCTTATTCAAATTTAATTAAATGATACATTTTTATCCTTTCAATTACTTTCACCCTACATTTTTTTTGCACCCCATTTGGAAAATAAGAGAGGAAGCAACTTCCCCTAAAACATTATATAAAAAACATGATCGCAACAAATTTGTCAAGTGTGTTGTTGAACATGGAAACTTGAATATATCAACCACCTCATGTTGGCTACCATGGAAAACTTCATGCAAATTATTCACTAGATGTTATTGTTTCAACAAATAAATTCTTGCTTTTGAAGCATGCTTTAGACTTACTATGTACCTATTTAAAAGAAAGTTCCCATTTAAAATGTTCATTTCAACATGATAATTCATTAGGTTTTTTGGATAAACACATTTGTAAACATGTTTCATCAATCCAAAGTATAGGCAAGTGTACTAAATTTTCATAAATTGCCTAAATTTGGGAAGGTTCATGAGGCTTGAAGGTTCCTAAATAAGTAATGAATCCTCAATGTAAAAGGTAATAAACCTTGTACATTTAATTATATATAACAATAATGTCTTTCTTATCATTGACATGACTTTTTTTTTTATTATATTAAGGATTGTGAATAGAAATGTGGAATATAATTTTCTTACACATGATCTGGTTGAAGTTCCTACAACCTAAATAAGTTATCATTTGATAGTTTTTATCTTAACATTTTGTAGAGAATTTTTTCCCCACACAAAATATAATTCAAGTGATGTATGAATTGGTTTATATGGGGTTCTTTATAAAAAGTTTCGTATGTCACTTCTATATGACCATTCTAGTCATATGGTTGTTTCGGGACCATTCCAAAGACAATTAAAATTTAACTACCTCATTTTCAAGCCTAACTATTTCATAACTACTTCCTTTTCATATTAACTTTCATAATAATTATCTCTTACCTTTTCTAATAATTATCTCTATTTTATAACTACCTCTCATTCCTTTTTCCTATTCGTTAACTTGGATATTTTTTTAAAAATTAACATGTGTCTTTTCATGTCCATGAAATGTATATTGATTTAAATTGAATTTAACATTGACATAAATATATGAAAACATAATAATAATTAAAATAATTGATCATCATTGGTAACACACAACATTGCGGAGCTCAAAGATGATTTGTAAAATGGTAAAAGTTTGACAACTCATTAATAATTATGAAAAATAACCTTAAATCACATGCATGAAAGTTGGCAAATTTGAATTTCAAAGTTGTTTTTTAAACTTATGTTTATGTTCAATGGTTGTTTCTTTCTAATATATACAAGCAAGAATATGTAGATTGTGAATTTCTCATTACTCCTCATGTGGCTAAAATCAAAACCAACAAATGTAACATACCAAAATTTAATGCAAACATAAAATTTTAACTAAGTTTAGGCTAGCTTAAATATGTGGAAATTTTTTAAATGGTAATAATATGTTGGGAATTTTTAAACTTGCTCATGTATAATACTCCAAACATACCCTATTTGATTTAGGTAATGTCAAAATATAACACAAAGTACTTTGGATACATTGAAAAAATTGAACAATTTATGGATAGAAATATATTTACTCATAACAAAGTTGTCATGGAACCCCATAATGTGGGAAAAAAATAGTCCATTGAATACACATGAAACAATGTCAAGCTAATAGGTGAGCTAAGAATTTGTACTTCAAAATGGAGTTGCAAATACTTTTTTAGGTATTATTGCAATGCCTAACGTTGATTGATAAATTTTGACCTTATTCAATTCATGATTTACAAAAAGAAAATCTATGGAATGACCCCGTGGCAATCATTCAAATTAAAAAGTCGCATGTGATTTTACAAAACAATTCCTTTGCAAAAAGCTAAAAATTGCATAAAGTTGGGTGTGATTTTAAAAGTTGATTCCTTCAAAAAATCAAAGCACAACGATAATTTAAGTAACTTTGAAGCAATAAAAAATAGGTTATTTTGATGTTATTTTTATCTTTTTCACTTTTAAGCAAATGGAGCAATGGGGAAGGTACTTTGCAAGGCCTTTAAAGGTCTTTCAATACACATAGTATAATGCACTTGGAGTAGAAAAAACCAAAGAACTTGGCTATAGACAAGTCAATGGATAGGCCAAATGGAGGAGTGCAATCAATGCAACATGGTAGTGGAAGATATAGTTCTGCATTGAACTCATGGATGCAAGCTTTGGCTATCCAACATTTACTCCCAACCTTACAATATGTAGTTAATTGTTCCAAACTCCCTCAAGATGGCATCATTCATGTTGCTATCTTGGATGTTCTTGTGGTGCAAATGCTCTTAATGTTGCAAATATCATATCCACTAGTTTTTGTACAATTGGTGCATCAGAAATTAAATATTTTTTCAATGATCCTCCAACAAATGATTTCAATGTTCTTTTTTGCATAGTAGTTTTTTCCATAGTAGTTCAATTGGCTTGAAATATTCTCAGTATTTTACTGTTCAGGGAGAAGTATTTTGAGAATTTTAAGTGACCGGTATATGATGTGATCGCCTGTTAATGCGAAACATGGTTTGTTGTACCTACCACTGATAATTGATTCATACCATTGTATGTGTCTATATCTGTTCATATTATCGTAAGCCTGATTCTACAGATTGAGGTGGTAACCCTACAACTTAAGAACAATCTACAATTCTTTGTCTACTAATTTCTCTATACCATATTTTGCCAATTCATGGCTTTGAATTCACACAGCAATTTCACAGTGACAGTTGCGATGGAGCACTATTATGATTACACATAAGTAGGTGTATAATATATGTGTCAAACCAACATTATTGCATTTCCATATGCAGAGGTTAGAGAAGAAAAGACAATTGGAGAAGAAGCATGTCAAGACCTGAAGAATTTGGCTTTAATGTCAAGGTGCATAATTAGATGTATGTTAAATGAATATGGCAAGGAAACAGTAGTTGTATTTCCATACCTGGAGGTCAGAGAAACAGAGAAATCAATATCAATTGCATCACAAATCTGAAGAGGGGGCTTAACTCTATGGGGGTTGTCTTCAATTCGGTTCTGATACTTCAGAAATATGTTTTTTCTCTCTCCCTTCCGTCTGCCCTCCAAGGCTTTGAACAAGTGTGTTAGTATATCTTCTTCGCTTTAATACTTTGGGAAAGTTCCAACCCTACAGTACTTCTATTTGTGGGTGAGAAATGGAGATAAGATGAGCTGAGGAATCTTTTCCCAATTGAATTTATTATTTATGTTCTCTTTTTCTAGGTGTATTCCTCTCTGTGCCAAGACTTTTCTTGGTTTTAGAGTTTGCAAACTCACAAGGCCTTTGAGCAGTTCCCTGCTTCTGTAAATGTATCATCAAACACTGGGAAAGGATGCTAGTGTAAAGTAATCTCTCAAGAGTAGCAATGTGTGAGCATGACTGTTTTCATGTAGGTCAATATATTTTCAACCGAACAATGGTTGCCAAAAGTCCATTCATTATAGTTCCAGCTACAGCTAGGAATACAATAGGTGTTGAGAGTTAGGGCTAGGTTTGAATTGTTATGAAGCACGCACAGGATGTGCATAAGTAAAGAGGATGTAGGAGAACCCTAGCCCTTCCATGTTTTGCTCCTGACCCCACCAACTTGATTTGCTGTTCAAGCCTGAGAAGTAGAAACTGTTAGAAGTTCCCACATGTTGCAGTAGATTGGATCCGTCAAAAAGCTTGCTTACTCTTCTGGTGAAGTGGACTTCAAGGCTATGAGGCTGATGAAATAAAATATACACTGTACAGCAAGTCTGGAAATAGGGATTGCAGGTGGCCGAAAAAGTTCTGTAACATCTGCTACAACTTGCAGCTCCCAGAAGTAGTGGTGGCTGCACCCATGAGAACTCATGTGGCCATGGATCTTGCTGCTTTGAGTTTGCTGTACATTGAGGATGATGCACACCACCATTGCTAGAATTTATCTTCAGCTTCTTCCTTGAAAGCTGTTCACTTTGATCTCACTACTACTATAGGCTACTGCAACCTTTCCTCCATATGCCTGCCTGCCAGTGCCTCCCTTCAAAACCTGAGCATGCACACACACACATGCTACTATACGATCATCAGCATTCTAAAGATCGTCTCTTCTGATTAGTACGTAGAGCAAGCTGAATGTCCTTCGTTGAAATCACGATCCAAATTCTGTCATTTGGAGCTGATGTTTGTGGTAATTGCACTTACTTAGTTTATCTGGAGTGCAGTTCTTGACCCAATTTGTCTTTTGATCAAAATGGATTAGGATCAAGTTCCTGGAGCTGTTGCAAGTGATCATCAGCTTGCATTGCAAATATGAGGAAACATTCATTAAAAATTAGCCAGACAGTGCTGAATAGAGACAATGTAACACTAGCAAATTTGACCACAACAGGAATTGCCTGGAGATCATGATAAGGGGTAAAAAGGTAGTATGGGATTATTCGCATCTTTATGTTGATATATATTTACAAGCACAGCTGGCTCCAGGCAGGTTTATGACCCCAATGGCCATCTCTGTCAGCCACTGCCAATGGCACCTAGATCATACAGATGCATTCTGGAGGCAATTAGCAGATACTACTGAAGCCATATTTGCAAACTTAGAAGTTCACACACAACACACTATGAGGTGAATGGAATTTAAACACGACTTGTGATTGGTATTGAACACTCCAAGCTGCAATACTCAGCTTCAATCCACCTTCTGCCATTGGTTGTTGCATACTCCTATGATCCATTCACACCTTCATTCAATCTATTACTAGCAGACAATGGAAGAATGTGATAGATGATTTACCAACTCACACATAAAAACCAAAAGAAAGATGTGATGAAATGCATGAATTTTGAAACTGCAGTTATAGTTGACAATAGTGTAATGAAAAACAAGGGCATATACAAAGACTCTATAGGTCAATTTAATACGAAACAAGTATATGCATACATTTGATAGTAGTAATGCTCTTGAAGTAACCTGATTACCATGGGCTATGATCTATAGAAACTCTTGCTGTCAACACAAAAAAAATCAACAATTGAGGGTCTCTAGGGGTCAAATCTCTCCGATCTCACTCTCTTGAACTCAACTGGTCATTTTAGGGTTTTCTCAATTACAATGGGTCACAGATTCCCATGTTGAAGATTTCATTTCCTAGAACAACACAAAAAGGCAAGAGAACACATGTCCTAGAATTCCTTTGAAACATAAAGTCCAATGAGTTCATCAACTTAAAGAAACCTAACAATTTCCGATGCTGCCACAAATAACACTGACCTTAACTCAGACAATTTGAACTCCATACTCCATAGAAACTAACTCATGAGTTTGACAAAGGAAAATCCAGTCCCTCCACTAACCATCACTTACAAACTCAGGACTTAACAAATATTAATCCTCCTTGGGAGTTTCCATTATTGAGGATGTGATCTCATGAAATATAGAACTACACACAAAACAAAGCATAAGGATGCACACACATACAATTTGAGGAGCCAAAAAGACTGCTTTCAAGGTTCTCACGTTCGTCATCGTTCCCTAATCATCAACCCCTAAGTTTGTATCTACAACTAACTCCTATCTACTAAGGCGCATGGTGCAACAAATACTTCATCACCTCCAAAACGGAAATCTGTTGTACACCAAACCACCTCTTCCTAAATTTGCACCTATGAGAAAAATCACAAAAGCAACTTATCTGCCAACACATTGACCAAACTTGCAAAAGAAGAAAATCCCCCTTTCCCCCAATAGCTCTTCCATTTATCATCATCTTCATCTCGAGCTCCTTGGTCTCTGTCTATTAGAGCACTTGAGCAAACCAAGCCACACCACCAAAAATGCATCCAACTAGAACACATCAACTAGCAATTGTCATAAAAAATAAAAGCAAATGGTGCACATTACATACAAACAAACAAATTGTGTAGAATATAGCAATGATAACAAAAACCTTCCCTTCAAGTGGAAGTTTAGTTAAATAAAAATTACTTTTGCCAATAGATAAGGTTTAACCTAGAAAAGATAAAAGTTTTTCCAAGAGGTAGTGTTTTGACCAATAAATAAAAAATTTGTTGAAAGGTCAAAGTTTAGAAAAATATATATATATTAATTTTCTCAAGAGATAAAAATTTAACTAAAACATAATGAGGTTTTGCTGAAAATTTATGTTTAGCTGGGAAATAAAAAGATTTTATCAATATATAGAAATTTGGCTAGGAAAATGCAAAAGTTTTGCCAAGGATAAATAAAAGTTTGTTAAGAGGCAAAAAAAAATGGAGGTTTCACTTGCCCAAAAAAAGAAAAAAAGAGGTTTTGTCAAGAAGAAAAGATTTAGTCATAAAGAAATATAGGTTTTGCTAAGAAGCAAAGGTTTAGCCAAAAAGAGATAAAGGTTTTGACATAAAAGAAAAAACTTTAGTCAATAAAGAAAAAAAAGTTAAGTAAGTAGGTAGGAAAGGGGTTCAATTGTTTCTTGGTAGGTAGGACCAAAATGTAAGTTAACAAGATCACTAGGTCAATAAGGTAACTAGGTGAGAAAGTAGTATGAAGGTCAGGGCTGAGAAAAAAACAGCCCCAAAAAAAACTCATTGGTCAAAAACCAAAAAATAATATTAATTGAAGCTAGATGAAAAATTGCAACCCATCCCATGGACAGAGCAGCCAATTGGTGCATTGATGGGTGCTGGTTCACTTGACTTCATGAAAAAATGTAGCCTATCCCATGGACAGAATGGCCAACTAAGAGAGTGGTTTGGAGTTCAAAAGATACAAACTCTAATTCTTCATAAATCCAAACAAGGTGAGCTCAAAAACACTTGATGTTCAAAAAGGATTAAAGTTCACTTCTTGAGCAATTCAGTAGGGTCTAGTCACCCCAAATAAAAATTATCATCCTCACCCAAAGTTCAATTCTTGAGAAATTCAATAGGGTCAGGACAAAAAAATTAGTTTTTCAAACACACCCACTTGAAAATAATTAATATTCCATCATGGTTTCAAAGTATGAACCTGAAATAAAAGGGGCAGAGTCATGACTGGATGAGCCACTTGTTTCCCTTCCCTATAAGAGGGCTGAAGTTGACTACTCAAGGTGACATTGCAAAAATGTTTTGGGAAAAGTTTCAAGTAGTAGCTTGGAAGTTAGAAGCTCTTTGTGACACCTGATTGTGCTTCCAATATTCACATGTAAGGTACTACAAGGTGAGTGGCATTTGAATAGAATGTGGTAACTGATTTTGAGGTGCTCTAGCCTAGTTGAAGCTGTGAAAAGGAACCTCTTCTAAAAGTTGCCCAAAAGGATGAAAAACTAGCCGATAACTAGTCAATAGCATTGCTGTATGTCTGTGAAGATGGGAGCTCTGAAACAATAATTTACTGGGGGATGGTGTGTTTCTAGTGGAGATCTACTCTACTACATGTGTGCCTGAATGATATTTCAAATTACAAAGTAGTTTGGACATGTGCTATCTTGCTTGGACTTTTGAAGCAATAGATATTGTGTCCAATTGTTTGTGAAAATAGGAAGTCATGACAAATGGTGCTTGGGTTCCTTGCAAGGTGGTATGGAAGCATTTCTTCCTTGATTCTTTCTAAATGACTTTGACATCTTACACATACCATTGTTGAATGGCAGGTTTGTTGGGTCTTTGCCTAGTAATTATTTTAATTTGGAATATTGCATTCCAAAAAAATCTTCATTTTACTTCATGCAACATTTGTTTGAGAAAAATATTTTAAGAAAATTTCAGCATGTTTAAAAATAATGTAAATTAAATTCTCGATCTTGCTATTCAACTGGGGTAGTCTCATTGCCCCAACCATTATATGGGCACAATAGGTAGTTGTTATTGTAGGCAATATAAAAGAATTGCCTACTTCTTTTTTTCCATGACTGCCCGTTTGCCCATCCAAGATGTGTTTCGTGGTGCCCATCCATGTACGCACTTTGGGTCCTGTTATGCACCATTTGACTTATGAGGTGTAATAACTTACTCTTTGTTACAACCACAAACTACCCATAACATGGGTCCAAAGAGGGGTTTTTTTTTTTGGGTACTAATCACAATCTATCTATTAAGGAA
>Ga0209208_10010763_pt1 | contig 11812 bp, 7 predicted proteins | sample S1TSphfallax_3_FD_187694 | JGI IMG/M metagenome (GOLD analysis project Ga0209208, IMG submission 187694) | Host-associated microbial communities from peat moss isolated from Minnesota, USA - S1T2_Fd - Sphagnum fallax MG (SPAdes) (version 2) | ecosystem: Host-associated > Plants > Peat moss >...
GGAGATGACACAGGCTTCTTGCAACCCTGCAAGGTTGCCCACATTACGATTTGTTTAGTGAAGAATCTGCACATCTTGGGAGGTGACAAAAATGGTTTGCATCACATTATTTGCCTAGGATGGAACTTGCAAAACCTTGGATTCAGACCAAACTTTTTGCATTCCAAGTATTAAAGAGTTAAATTTTTCCTAATTGTAATTTTCATGGCTCTAAGTGAAGTCATATATTGTGCACTATACCTATCTGGTTTATTCTTTTAATTGTTAAGTAATACTTTGTTTGATACTTAATCTTCTATTTTGGGGAAGTGCCCCATGTTCCAAAAAATATTGGTGATGGGTCAATCAAATGTCTCCTTTCGAGAGAGGGAAAAAAAAACTATGAGTGTGCCCTCTCACTAATTAATACAAGCATGAAATATAATAATTGGTGAAGACATTTTTTTTTCCTTTTGGTGATGTAGCTCTTTGATTGGTCCACCAAAAAAACTCATGTAAGGGGGAGACTCCTAAAAATAGAACCTGCCACATGACCTAGTGATCTAAATTTTCTTACACTCCCACAATACACCCAAATGGAATCTTCTCTTTTGAGCTATCTGTATACTTAACAAGAGGAGAGGACTTTGGGCAAAACATATGTGATAAAGTGTGCTGCTATTGAGAACTTGAGGAACAAATTGAGAACATAATAAATACCTTACACTGAGGTCAGTTTCATCGTTGAATAATCTTCAAAGTAGAGAAAGATTTTTTTGTGAAATATGAACTTATATGTTGAAAATCATCATAATTATCATAGGCTTACACTCTGAATAATTTCATTACTTATGTGACAATATCACAAAAGATCATGGAAAATTCACATTTCAAATTTTTAAATGAACTAATTTTTTGAAAAAAAAAAATTATTCATTTTGTCAATGTGGAAACTGATCCTAGGCTACGGTAATCACATAGAATACATTTGGGAACACCAAATTTCAAAAGTCTGAAATCCCCACCCCTCCCTCCCTCCCTTTTCCCCCAAAGGAAAAAAAGCTGAGCCTATGTGCATGCTGCCTCATATCATTTCATGGGAAGGATTTCAATGTCTAATTGTGTTGGTTAACATTTTTGGCCTAGGCTAATGGCAGGACATGAACTGTGGGTGCATAAAACATCGAAGTTCTTTCAACATGAAAATCGGCTATGCAGTATTTGCAAGTAGGCAAAAATTTGAATGTAACTGCTAGTTTTAACCACCTTGGGGGGGGGGAACCATGCCCACTCCAACATAATCTAACTATAGCAATTGATAAGTTAGTATCGTAGAAACAATCTGCAAAATATTAGTTACCAAAAACATATATCAAACTATAAACCTAATATACATGTGATGGTAGAAATACATTGACAGACCTTCATATGCAACAACAAATTGAAAAGCACTTGGAACCAACATGCACAAGTAAAAACACAAGAAACAACTCTAACAAACAAAAAGTAAATTGTAGATACAACTTTCAACAAAAATTTATGCATTCATTCTAATTCCAACCTTATGATCTTCATTATAACCTACAATAGCCCTTTGCAAAGGGAAAATGTAATTAACCAAAAAATCTTGCGTAAACATGTGAATAACAATGTTTAGATGTTTACCAACCAATCTCAAAGTTTAAACTTCATGAAGGTCAATGTGGAAAGGGTTTTTTCGTCTTCAACATTGCCAATGATTTGGACAATGGCTAGTTAAGCAAACTTCATGAACTTAAAAGGATGAATCAACATCAAATTGTTTGTGGCCAGTTGATGTCACAATTTAGTGACGAGATTCTCATCTCTAGGCTCTTCCATGGCTTTACAAACTTGAGTTTTAATGATTAGTTTGACAAACAATGTTTGCATATCCAAAATATCCTTTGAAAAAAGTTCAAAAACTTATGAACCATGTGTACCAAAAAAATTTAATGTCCAACAATGTTGTTTGATTAAGCTCAAATGAGTTGCAAAAGTGGATTCACAATTTGGTTGTAACCAACATTGTGGGTAATGACCCCAAGAGCATTCATCAACTCATGGTTCCAAAACTTGCACTCCAAATCAATGACTAACAGATCACATGTAATAATGCATTAGGCCTTCACAATTAAGATAACTATTTCAATATCCTCACAAGTAAAGAATGGATGCCATCAAAAGGATCAACATAATGAACCATGTGGGATAGTCCCATAATTTGAAAAGCCAAATATCCATTGTTCAAGTCCATTACCCAATCATGTGTAATCCTACAAATGTTTGCAGCCACATCAATAAGCTTTAAAAAGTTTGCAACCTCGAAGGAGGTAGTTCAATGTCCACATGTTTTGTACGTATTTTGACAATAACAATGTAATCACAAACAAAGTTACCTATGATTTGTGCAAACTTCATAAAAGCATTAACAAATTCCAACATGGGCAAAATATATACATGTCAAGCCCAAGATTCAAACAATGAAATATAAATTTAAAAAATTGGCCTTGGTTGACTTTAATAAATTACAACTAGTTTCCATCTTAATAATAAGATTCCTATATTTTTTCCCAACACACTTCAAAGGTTGAAACATGCTTATCCATCTTGTTTTCAAAATTTGAATAATCTATGGTCCTTTAATTTTTACAATTGCAACAAGCTTGGTGAATTGAAGATGGTGTTTTAGGGAGCTAGAAAAATACCCATAATTTTTTTGAAAGAGATCTTCCAATTTGGAAACCATAAGCATTGTGAACAATCTTTGAATTGCAAGGTTGGTTCTATGTGCCATGCAATGGATCCTAAAGAGCTAAAACATTTGTTTATTTTTCATTAAAATAGTAATACCATATCAACCCCTTAAGGCACCATCAATTTTTAGTCACATAAGACATTTTGAAATATCATTAAATTTCATTAAAACATTAAAAAATAGCTTTGATATTATTGATAGTCCCACCTTAAGCAATCGCGCAAATGTGAGCAATACATGCACATGCTTCCAATCTACCATCCCATAACAATGGATGGAGATCCCATTATGGTTATAGATTGTAATTATTTCATTTATAGAAAATGAAAAAAAACTTGATACCATAGTTATTTTTTGAATGGTGTCATGAGCACAAAAATTATGAAGATGAACAAAGAAAAGACATACCTATATATAAATCTAAACATGAAACATAAAAAGAAAAAGAAAACATAAGAGACTAAACACAAGAAGATGAAGTGTGCAAAATAAAATTACAAACAAATATTTATATTGATAAAATATGAAAACGTAAACATAAAAGGAATAGAACACGGCTATGGAATAAGATTGTACCTAAAACCAATGCTAAACAAGTTGAAAGTAATTGGAGGTCCTACCTTTATTTGTACCCCTTTGGGAACTTAACTCAAAAAAACTTCCATGGTCATTTCCATGTGCCTATCCATTAGGGAAATTTCTTGAAAGGTTTTCTAATTACAAGTGAACTATTAATAAACTATGATTTGATTAACAATTAATTAAAAGCTAGTTGTGAAGGAATTAAAATAAATGGAAGTGAACTAAAAGTTAATTAAAAATGAACTTGCAGTTGATTATGAGTCACGGTTGAACATCCATATGAAAAACTTCATTCATCATATGAAAATGGTGCCTGTGACAAATGCTAATAAACACAAAATGTTATATACATTTCATAATCTCCCAACTATCATAATCATTCCAATGCTTGGATGGATGCTTAAGTGTTTTTAGGAAAGCAAACAAATATTACATTTATTCCTACTTTGTCATGGGCCTTCCTTGAAAATGCAAATGAAAATTAATACAATTTAAAAATAAATAAATTTGGTCATTTTACCACAATTATGGCACCTACTTGTTGCACCACATAATGTGTACCCCTTGACACCTATAAGCTTTCATTGAACACATGTTGATTTGTTTTCACAAAATAGTACTCCCCCATTGCCACTACATTAAAAATTGTAGTAGTTGCCTTTTTTTGGCCAACATGCTTCCACAAAAAGTTTAGTTTCAATACCAAAGGTTTATTGTGCCCTTTGATCTTCCTACATACTTTGCATTTCACCTTATGCACCCTCTAATTGGCACCCGATATGAATTTCACCCAAGGTAACTTTGTAACATCTGCATTTTTGAAGCAATGGTTCAAATCACACATTTTTCGTTATTTCGTTTTTTTCTCTAATTTATATTCTACTTAAATTAGATCAACAATGACATAATCAACATCTTTAGGACTTTGTTTGAGTTAGCATTAAGGTTGAGGACACGGGTTGTAATATAATCAACAAAAAAAATTCTGCTTGAATTTTTTGGCAAATTTAATTGCACCATGGTGAAGACAAGTGACAAACATGATGCATCTATTCAAAAGTAAATATTTTGCTATCAACAAATAAAATCATGAACTACCAACAACCACAATCACTAACATCTTGCCATTGTTAGTTAAGGAAATCACAACCTATTGTACTATAAACTTGAGATGCAAGAATTGAAAATTGATGATGATCACAAAATGCACCAAATTAACACGAATAACAAAATGTGAGAAATCAACACAAGTCACAAAATGCTCTTGAATAGGAGGCATTTAATAATTTTGTGTGTTTACCTTATGCACAATGGTTATAAATCATTAACACTTGAATTACAATAGTTGTGATTCCGAAGTTGAACATCCTAAAGGTTTGAAGCTAGGTCTCAATTCCATGTTCCAAATTTTATAACTCATTTTTCAAAAAGGGGTGGCACTATGTGGGCTTCTAGAATCCAATGATGTTACAAATTTTCTTACACAACAAACCCCAAATTTAAAGACAAAAGTACCAAGGTCCAATTCGAATATCTCATCTAAATTTCAAGTTAAAATATCATAATCAAGCTTTACTTCTCCAAAAACATTGTTGGTTCCCTTAATCAAGTTGCGATTGGTTGAAGATGGGTCTACCACTAATATCAAAACAACTAGTCCCAAAATGTTATTGTAGCTTACAAGTTACACAAGGTTTTAATTTTCAACAATAATTGACATGTAATTAGAAATTTTAATTGCATTTTTGTTATGCAAAAACTTAGAATAACTATGGACTAGAAAATGTAAGGAACCTAAAAGGTCGGAGCATCATTTTTGGAATGACATTTTTTGTAGCTTGCTACTCACAATAACTCCCCTTTCAAACATCTTAAACAAAAGCAAAAAAAATTAATGGTAATGGCTTGCCAAAGTATATAAAGAAAGGTGGTGAAGGGGCATAGAGATTGGCCAAAGAGGCAAACCTTAAACCCTAAGGTGGAACAATCTAATATATCCAATTTGGATATATGAACCATGTGATGGCAACATGTGTGGGCTGTTGACAACCTCTTATGTGAAACCTTAACTAATAAATTCAAAATTGGGAAAATTATGTAAAAAATCCCATTTCTTTTCAAGCTTACATGTAGGAGCTTAAGTTTTTAGGGTACGAAATTGGCTAAAATTTACTAATAAAAAAAAAGCTGCTCAAACTAAAAGTAATATCATAATTTTGGTTGAATAACAAACTTGAAATTGGATTTTTTATTTCCTTTATGTGTGGAACTAAAATTAAAACCATTACAATTTAGTTTTTAGAATTGAATTTGAAGGTTTTTCATAAAAGTTAAAAACCACCCAATGATGGTTTTTACGCATTTTAATTATACATGGTTTATACATGAATCCATCACTTGTATTTTACCCATTTACAAACCTGCTTAAATATAATGGGAATATAATCCATTCCATACACCACAAAAATGAACATGAACAATGTCATAATGCATGCATAAAAATGTATTCAAACGCACTTATTCATTAAAAAGAATTACTCGGAACTAGGGTTGTTAGGAAAGTCCTAGTAAATGTTTTTAATTCTTACCTTTTTGAAAACTTTTTTATGCTTATAATTGGGTGTTGTCTATGGCATCTTAACATGCTATTCACCATTGTCCCACATGCTCTCATTCATGTGCCAAAAAAAACATTCGTTCTCAACACATTTTTTTAAGGCTGGACAATTCAACGTTTTGTTCATGTTTTGAGAAACAATCATCAGTAGCCAGGGAGGGTCAATTTCTTGCATTCGTTGATTGTATATTTGTGATGTTTCAGGAAGGAGAAAAGATCATGAAGCCAATAGTTCTTTTGTAAGGAGACAGACAGACAGATAGAAACAGAGAGGAGCAATACAAGAAGGTAGGAGGTGACAAACTGCAGCTGAGAAACAACTGGAGGACATAAAACTTGTTTCTTTGGAAGCCAAAACGATGTCCAATATGGTGACAACCTGGTTCGAACGCACAGGAAGTAAGTCTCTGTCAACTAAGGAATCCAAAATCCCGAAATGCAGTAGTACAGTGCATCCAGCTGCACAACAATTGAAGGAGTATGCTGCAGCACTTGGAAACACGAACAACAGAGATGAAATCAGCAATGAAATAAGAAGCAATTACAATGATCTGAAAGACTTCCACTAGTGTAAAACACCTGAGGTTGTTCCTGCAGACTTCATCATCCCCTGCAATGATTCTGATGAGGAACAAGATCAAGAGGAGGAAACTACAATCCAAGGGTTTGCACATTTCGAACCAGGACCTCAGGTGACCCTTAAGGAGCAGCTGGAGAAAGACAAGGAGGATGAAAGCCTGAGGAGATGGAAGGAGCAGCTCCTGCGATCTGCTGCTAGCGTGTAAACCATTGCAGACAAATTTCATTCAGACCACCCTGAGGTAAAGGTCTCAAGGTTAGGGATTAGGGCAAAAGGGAGAGAAGCACTTGATATGCCACTCGCACTCACCACCACCACCAACATCCCCTGGGGCCATGCCTTCTCTCTGAAAGAAGCCTCCCATTACCAACTCAAGTTCATCTTCACTGTGAGGAATAACATTGTCTCCGGTCTCACTTGCATCAATACAGTGTGGAAAGCTGGCATCATGGTCCAAGAGATGCGCTCCATGCTTGGGACCTTCGCTCCGCAACAGGAGCCTTATGTTCACATTCTAGCGGAGCAGTTGACTCCCTCTTGACTCTTGGCAAGAGGGCCTTACAGTCCCAGGAGACAGTTTATTGATGACGATGGCGCAGTTTACCTTGATGTGAACTACTCCTTTGAAATCCGTACGGATTGGTAGTAGTGCCCTTCCTTCCATTGCACGACACATCTTCAACTAGGTACAAACAAACCAAGCATTTGACTGTCAGGTTCACTTCAGCAGGGCTGCCATCTCTGCATAATGCTAATCCATCAACAAACGGATTGCACATCCATGGAATTTTTCTTTCTCATTGCAGCAGCAGCTCTGCACTTGAAGTTACAATGAGGAAGAAACCCTTTCACTACTGTTCAGTATCATCCATTCAGATGTGAAGTCTCTCCCAATCTTGGATCACAAGAAGGGATGTGCACCCAATTTGCAACTCATGAAGAGCATGGGAGAATCCCAACAATGCTCTCTCACGTTATCAAGCTTCCCCCAAAAGGTTGGTACCTAGCTTTTGTTACTCTCTTCCAGTGGAGAATTTGGAATGAGTTTTCATCCTTTTAGACAGTTCCTTTGTATTCACCGAAGTTGATAGGAGCGTTTCTTCCACTTGTTCAGCAGTCCAGGCTTGCTGTCTGGTGCTGGCTCCTGAAAGGTTTGAGGAATCTACAGTGAGAAAATTCAGAGACAAATTAAGAATGGAGAAATGTATTAGAAGCGTATGCACAGAGGTGTGCTTTCAAAGCCTGTTTTAAACTCACCAGATCAGTTCATGGTGTGAGTTTTGTGTGTAGAGGGGCATTTGCCCAAATAAAAATATCAGGAGATTTCCAGAGTGATGGTAAAACTAGAATGCCAATAATTAGTGTTGTTCATCACCAGAATGTGCAATTAAATTAAATTTATTCCGAGCATTTTATGGATTCCTGTCGATCCTCCTGTTGCAGTGCTTGGGGCAATCTTCATAGTTTGTGTTCAAGAGATTGAGTTGTAGGCACAGGAGATTTCTCCCTCTTTTGTTGTTTCTTGATCTATTTTGGGATGGATTCTTTGGTTCCCTCCTGCTGCTACTTCGACTTTCCCCATTCACATTTTTGAGTGCAGTTTATTTGTCCCACGTGTGCCTTACATTTTTCTTGACCTTCTGTTTGTTTGTGTGGAGTTCAAAATTATTAGCCTCTTGTCTCCTTGAGCATTTTATTGTTAGAACTCTTACACACTTTGGGCTTCATTGTGCAAGAAGTTTTGTCTAGAGACAACACCCTTGATCATCCACTGGTGTGGGTTGTCTTCTTCAATCCAAGATGGTGCAAAGTTTTGGTTTTTCCTCTTATTCTTTCAATACAAAGAGACTGCCTTGGAGAGATGTCTGTGTTCTCACATTATGGTGAAACCCCTTTGCAGGTTCTTGAGCATATTCAGTTTGCTGGTAGTCAACTTGGAGAGACCTGCTTAGATCATGGTCTGTTTTCCTTCCACCTTCCAGTCCCTGCAGCTCTTCATTGCTAAGATGATGATGTAGTGAACTAGGCTGTTTGTTCCCTGTGGGTTCCTGCTGTGAGTGTTTGGTGAGGCTGTATCCTCCTATGCCCATCCTCTTGTGCCCAACATGTGAAAGACAACCCCTTTCTTTCCTCCTAGCTTCTCTTGTTCTCCAACCCGCAAAAGACAGCCTGCTTTTTCCGAGGTGAGTTTTTGGGACGAGGATTTCCACTTGAGGTTGCTGGTCTCTCTATCTGTTGCTTTTCCCTTCTGCTGTTTGGTCCCAAGATGTGGTGTTGTTGACAATCCCACCAAAAGGGAAGCTTATTTCCCATTTGTCACTTCCATAGGAGAGCTTCTTTAGTTCCTGTGGTAGAGAGGTTGGCACCAGTGGTATCCTCTCTCTGCTCCATCAGTGGACATTTTTTGCCAGGTTTGTTGTTGCCAGTGAGTCAGATCTATACGTAGCCAGTAAGTGTTCCAGTTTCCTCCTCCCTCTCTGACTGAGCAAGAGAACAGACCTCTGTCTCTCTCTCTCTCTCTACAAGCCAGTGTAGTGTACAGACCATTTTACTGCTGTTATGTGGAGATGCTCTAAGATAGCAAACAATAACACCAACAAAGAGGAAAAAGGTTGCCCTAGAAACCCAGAAAATGTCCTTACCCACAAATTGAAACACAAAACAGACTAGGGTACATGAGAAATTGCTGGTGCAGCTGAAATGTCTCTTTGCTCCTGCTTCTGCCATCTTTCCTTCTCCCCATTGGTACCTGTGCTGCAAGCTCACATGTTAAAACTTCATCTGTTCAAGTAAGTGCAATTTTATTTGCTCAATGGCATAAACATTGGGTAGAGAAATGGTGTACAGCAAGTGTTGGAGGATGCATTGGAGTGGATGAGAGGAGGAGGAGGATCTGCTGACATGGGTGCTTCCTGCAGAGGAGCAAGCATTCTTCAACCTATTGCTGGAGCATGTTCCAGAAATCATCAAGTGCGAAAGAAGGTTTGTGGAACATGGTATTCACATTTTTCATTTCCATCTAGTTGCAATATTGTTCACAAAAGCAGGCTGCAAGATTCATGGTTTCCAGCTGATGTGAAATGTGAATGGTGGGTGTTTCCAAGATGATGATCTTCAAGGATGTTGATCAGTTTTTGTGTATCAGTTTGTGGCAGAGGGTGAAGGAGCATGAAAGGTGTTGTATGGAGAAGCAGAGAGATTGAAACTGGGGATGATGATCAGTTTGTGTCATTTGAAGAATTGGAAGAGAAATTGAAGGTACATAATTTCTGAAAATTTGAAACCTGATCATGTATAAGAAGATTCTTTCTTGTGGCAAAGAGAGAGCTCACAGATTGTAACTCATAGATCTCCTCTCCATGGCATCTGCAAGACATTTAAAATGTCTTATAAACACCCTCCAGATTATTATGTACATGAGTTTTGTTTTTGTGTAAAATGCATGCAGGCCTGAGGATTTTTCCAATGGTAAGTGACAAACTTGATGTGGAAAGGAAAGAATGTCATTCAACATAGAACATTGAACTTGTGTGTATCAACATAAGTAAGATCTTTACAATGTGTTCAAAATAAATGTGAAATTTTCATTATCATTTCATCTTTTTTTTGCTTTCCAACATCTTTTATTTCTTATAATGGCCATCGAGGGAAGTGTTGCAAAAACAATTGCTAATGAGGTGGGTTCCTTTTCAAGCCTTACAAATGAAAGGAAAGTTTGTTGATTAAAGCATTGATGATGATTTATTTTTTAAAATGTAATATGTTTCTTTGAAGGAAATGTTATGAATAGATATGAGATTTGGGTCATTAAAAAATCTTCATACGAGTTCCTTCAACTAAATTTAGTTGATGCGAAGGTTTTTAAATTGATACTTTGGTGATTTCAAAAACTTTTGGATCACATTGCTCAAAATTCACATTGGGAAGTAAATAAAGGTCATCAACTTAAATTATGGTGTAAAGTCCAAGTATGATCATGATGATAGTCATCATGTTATTAGGATTAATTCAACAAGTATCAAGGTCATGAAAACTCTTGTTCTTTTTAATTGATATCATGTTTAAATGCATTGTGATTTCATTGTAAAATTAAAAAATCATAAAGTACATTTTATTACATGTATTGCCAATGTTGTGCAAGTTCATGATTTTGTGAATCAAATGTATGAACTTGTTTCTAATGGGACAAATTTTAAGAACATCAAAACTTTTTCACTTTGGAAAGAATATTTTTCTTGTTGCAAAGAGTTAGGAAATTCGTTCTCAATATGTGTAAGTATAATATTTTTTTTGAAAAACATTTTACTAAATGTTCATGATGAGGTGAAATTGATTTTCATTTGAAATTTGATCATAATCCAATTTGAACACTAGACAAATAAGTTCAAAAGTAACTTGAAATTGTTAACAAGGCCTTCACATGAACAAACTCTCCAACCAATCTAAAGGTAATCCAATATTGTCCTTTTTAATATTTGTTTTGGGCTTGTTTTAATATAATTGTTTAAAACATTTTTATGTTAATGAATGTTTGTAAATCCTTGGGGTGATAATTATCATTTTTCCAAATGTAACACCTTTCAAAACAGTTTTTAAAAAATTTAATTTCATAAATTTCATGTTGTTACCAAATTTTATTTTGATGCACATGAATCGAATCAACTTGATTTGTATTTATTTTCAACATAATTAAAAGATCACTAGTGTGTGCCCCGTGGCCTTCGGCCACTGTGAAGTCCCCTGTGGGTGCCTGTATTTTTACTCTTTATTTTTTACTGCCCTGCCCTGCCTTGCCCCTACCCTGCCCTGCCCTGCCCTGTTTCGAATTTACCTTTTGCTGCCAGGGACAGGAGGAGGAAGTTACACAGGGAACAGACAGTGTTTTTTTTTTCCTTTTGCTGCCAGGGACAGGAGGAGGAAGTTACACAGGGAACTTTTCTTCTTCTTCCCCCGTGGGAGGTTCTGCGCCTTTGGATTCCGTGACAGTTGGAGGTGGAGTCAGGTTCGACGGTTCGCTTGTGGCCGGGATGGATGAAACGTCCGTCCGGCTGGATGGATGACGGTTCGGGCGGGCGGAGTCAGGGGTTGCTTCACCAAAAGCCTTCATATATAGATAGTCAACTTTAAGAACATAATGACAAAAACATAAAGCCCTAATTCCTTATATGATCATAGAATGTGTGCAATGCAATGATTAAACAGTGAAGATTCAAAAGAAAGGAATCATGAAAATAAAAAATTAATCAATGACAATTAAAGAGCAGGTTGAAAACCATTG
>Ga0209208_10010764_pt1 | contig 11807 bp, 9 predicted proteins | sample S1TSphfallax_3_FD_187694 | JGI IMG/M metagenome (GOLD analysis project Ga0209208, IMG submission 187694) | Host-associated microbial communities from peat moss isolated from Minnesota, USA - S1T2_Fd - Sphagnum fallax MG (SPAdes) (version 2) | ecosystem: Host-associated > Plants > Peat moss >...
CTGGTCGGGCGAATTCAAGTTAGCCGCGCTCACCACCTCATCCTGCGCCGCTTCCGACACAATGCCGTCCAGCTTTCCTTCCGGCAGCTTCAGCAGCGCCGCCATCGCGCCCACACCCGCCGGAACCGCTTCCTGCATAAACTGCCCGCGCCTCCGCACCAGCCGCAGCGCATCCGCAAACCCAAGCGCCTTCGCCGCCACCAGCGCCGAGTATTCGCCCAAGCTGTGGCCAGCCACCATCACCGGCGCAATATTGTGCTCATTCAGGACGCGGGCCGCCGCAGTGGAAACAGCCAGCAATGCCGGCTGCGTGATTTCCGTCTTCTTCAAATCATCTTCCGAGCCTTCAAAGCACACCCTTGAAATCGAGAAGCCTAAGGCGTCGTCGGCTTCTTCAAAAGTTAGCCGCGCCGCCGCATATTGGTCGAAAAGAAGTTTGCCCATGCTCACGGCTTGTGAGCCTTGGCCGGGAAAAAGGAATGCAATATCACTCATGACTAACAGTCCAGTTTAGACGGCCAGCTTATAAGTGGGATATAGTGAAATCTGAAATGAAAAAGAAACCGATCGCCGAGCCCATCATCTCCCCAGAGATTTTAGAGCTGGCAAAGAAGTCGGTCGATGCGGAACGGCGCATGCCCCAGCGGCAATGCGCGGTCTGCGGTGCCGCATGCACTCCGCACACCGTGCTGCCCAACGGCGACCAGGAAGATTTATGCTGGGTTTGCCGCCGCTTGAAGATTAGCGCCTGGCGCGATTCTGATCAGCAGCTTTCCGCCCAGGAATAAATCAGGCAGGAATGCCCGGCGCATCGTGGCCTTTGGCCTGCGTGTACTCAACATAAGATCCCAGATAGATGCCAGGGTTCTTCTCCTTGCCCGTCTCGCCGCCAATTTCCAGCACTCTCGATCCCAGGCCGCGCAAAAACATGCGGTCATGCGAAACAAAAATCATGGTGCCTTCAAAATTCTTCAGCGCATCCACCAGCATTTCTTTCGTCGCCAAATCCAGGTGATTCGTCGGCTCATCCAGCACCAGAAAATTCGGCGGATTAAACAGCATGCGCGCAATCACCAGCCGCGATTTTTCGCCGCCCGACAATGACCGGATTTTCTTGTCCACATCATCGCCCGAAAACTGGAACGCGCCAGCCAGGCTCCGCAGCGCACCCAACCCGTCTTTCGGAAAGTCGCTTTGCAACTGCTCAATAATCGTCAAATCCGGATTCAGCACATCCAATGATTGCTGCGAAAAATAACCCATGCTCAAGCTGGCGCCCAGCCGCACCGATCCCGAATCAGGCTTCGTCGCGCCGGCAATCATTTTCAAAAGCGTGGTCTTCCCCGCCCCGTTGCGCCCCATCACGGCCCAGCGCTCGCCGCGCCGGATCGTCAAATTGAAGCCGTCATAAATGGTGCGCGTGCCATAGCTCTTGCGCAAATCTTCCACCGCCGCCACCATGTCGCCGGAGCGCGCCGGCGTTGGAAAATCAAACTTCACAATCTGGCGCTTCTTGGGCAGCTCAATTTTTTCAATCTTGTCCAGCGCCTTGATGCGGCTTTGCACCTGCGCCGCTTTGGCCGCATGCGTTTTAAACCGCTCAATGAAGCGCTGCTCTTTGGCCAGCATCGATTGCTGGCGCGCAAAAGCCGCCTGCTGATTGGTCTCGCGAATGCTGCGCTCGCGCTCATAGAAATCGTAATTGCCGGAGTAAACGACAATCTCGCCCTGGTCAATCTCCGCAATCTTCGTCACCAGCCGGTTCATGAATTCGCGGTCGTGCGACGTCATCAGCAGCGTGCCCGGAAACGCTTTCAAAAACTGCTCCAGCCAGATGATGGATTCAATATCCAGGTGGTTCGTCGGCTCGTCCATCAGCAGCACATCCGGCTTGCCCAGCAAAACGCGCGCCAGCGCCACGCGCATCTTCCAGCCGCCCGACAGCGCGCCCACATCGCCGTCAATCTGCGCTTCAGAAAAACCCAGCCCCTCCAGCACTTCGCGCGCCTGCGCCTCCAGCGTGTAGCCGTTCAGGTGCTCATATTCCTCCTGAACCTCGCCAAAACGCTCCAGCGTTTTTTCCATCTCATCGGCGCGCTCCGGGTCTTCCATCGCCTGCTGCAACTGCTCCAGCTCATGATGCAGCTCGCCGGCCCGCCCGCTGCCCGCAATCGCTTCATCCAGAACCGAGCGCCCCTGCATCTCTTCCACGTCCTGCCGAAAATACCCGATGGTCACTTTTTTGGGAACCGAAACATCTCCCTCATCCGGCGACTCCTCGCCAATCGCCATGCGAAACAGCGTGGTCTTGCCCGCGCCATTGGGACCCACCAGCCCAATCTTCTCGCCGGGGTTGAGCTGGAATGAGGCATCGACAAATATCAGTTGCCGCCCGTATTGTTTGTTGATGTTGGAAAAAGAAATCATTCGAATTAATGGAAACTGGCCGAGCCCACTTTGATGACAGTCTCGGTATTGCTGCGCGAAGCTTTTGCGCTGGTCTCTGTCCAGGCAGCGACAATGTGGCTGTTGTAAGCGTCTATCCAAGTGTAATCGCCTAAGAACGCATTGACGGGAGAAAACGGCGCGGCCGACAGCGCGTAATTCTCAAACCGGCGCCCGCCGTCGCTCGAACGCGCAACTGTCAAAGTCGCTCGGTAATTCGCGGCGTCCATGCGTCTGTCATAAAAATCCACGAAAACATTTCCCGTCACCGGATCAACCGCCATCCATTGAAAGAATTGATCTTTGCCGTTATGGATGGGATCGTCATTGACGCGAACCGGCGCGGACCACGTTCGGCCGTGGTCCTTCGACCACGCAACAAACACATCAATATCGCCGTTGGTGTAATCGCTCCAGCAAAGATAAAGAGTGCCATGGCCTTTGCGCGCATCAATCGCCAGATTGGGAAAGCCCTGCACGCGCGCCACGCCCGGCACTTCGCCAAAATACGCCGGCCCCGTGGCCACAACCGGCCGCGACGGCGAAAAACGCAAGCCCCCATCATGCGAACTGGTCATCACAATGCTGCTGCCGTCAGACCACGCCGCGTAAATGGTGCCGTCCGCATCGGTCGCTTGCGAGTATCCGGCCAAGCCGCCATTGTCATCCCGCGGCAGACCAGCCTTGGTGCTGATGCGCAGCGGCGCGGACCACGTTTTCGCCTGATCTGTCGAGCGCGAAATGAACATCACCGACTGCGTCATCTGCCACTCCACCCAGCCCACATAGAGAGTCCCCACATGCGGACTGCCCGCGTTGTTGTCGGCATAAATGCGCGGTTCATCTTCAAAGGGAATGTCGCGCTCGCTGGCGCCCGGAAACGCTTTCACGCTGGACACGCTCGCCTCCCACGTCTTGCCGCCATCCGCCGAACGCCGCACTATAATCCCGTTTCGTTTCGCGCCGTGCGCCCAATACGAACTCGTCCCCAGCGTGTCGAAAGCGATGCTGCAAAGATACACACTGCCAGTGTTATCGAACGTCGTGGTGACATCGCCCAGCACTTTCCAGTCGCTCGATTCGGTTCCCTGCGCCGCCGTGAACGTCGCGCCGCCATCATCGGACCACGCCGCGTTGGCCGTCCCTTGCGCATTCCTGCCGCCCTGAAAAACCACCACCACCTGCCGCGGATTGCGCGGATTAATGGCAATGCCTGGCTCGGTGTAATGGCCGCCCTCCGGCGAAACCGTGACCACCGTGGCTTCCGGCGCCAGACCCAGCGCCAAAGAAAACAATAAAGCGAAACAAAGACGCATCTCCCCCCCATTCTCCAACTTTCGGCGTCTCCAACTTCGGGGACGGAGAGATATGGTACGAAGTTAAAATTTCTTCACTTCGTACCATATCTCTGCGTCCCCGAAGTTGAAACATGCGAATAAACTGAACTCATGGCCCTGCAGTTCACCACCTCTTATATCCAGGATTCGCTCTCCCTCTTCCGCTACTACAAAAAACTCGCCGACCGCGCCATGGCCCAGATCACCGACGAACATCTCTTCTTCCAGCTCGATGAAGAAGCAAACTCAATCGCCATCGTGGTGAAGCATGTCGCCGGAAATATGCAATCGCGCTGGACCAATTTCCTGACCTCCGACGGCGAAAAGCCCACCCGCAATCGCGATTCCGAATTCACCGACCCGCCCGCCACGCGCGAAGCGCTCCTCCATCTCTGGGAAGACGGCTGGTCGCGCCTGTTTTCCGCTCTCGAACCGCTCGCCGATGCCGATTTAGGCCGCGCCATCACCATTCGCGGCGAAGCCCATTCTGTCATGCAGGCGGTGAACCGCCAATTGGCGCATTATCCTTATCACGTCGGGCAAATCGTCCTGCTAGCCAAGCATTTTGCGCGCCAGCAATGGGAATCGCTCAGCATCCCCAAAAACCGCTCAGCCGAATTCAACAGCAAAGTGGCTGCCGGTGATGCCAGCCAGCGTTAATGAAAATCGGGCGACGCCATAAAAAACGTAACTTCTCACCCGCCCCCGACGCCTCCTCTCCCTGCATGAAACCATTCCGCCTTCCCCTCCTCCTCACCCTCGCCACCCTCCTCTCCGCCCAAACCGACAACCCCAACCTCTTCAACGCCCTCAAATGGAGAAACATCGGCCCCAACCGAGGCGGCCGCTCCCTCGCCTGCGCCGGCAGCCCCACCCGCCCGCTCGAATACTATTTCGGAGCCGTCGGAGGAGGCCTCTGGAAAACCACCGACGGCGGCACCACCTGGAAACCCGTCACCGACGGCCAAATCGCCAGCTCCTCCGTCGGCGCGCTCGCGGTCTCCGAATCCAATCCCGACATCGTCTACATCGGCATGGGCGAAACCGAGCTGCGCGGCAACATCATGCAAGGCGACGGCGTTTATAAATCCACCGACGCCGGCAAGACCTGGAAGAAAGCCGGCCTCGAAAACACCCAGGCCATCGCGCGCATCCGCGTCGACCCCAAAAATCCTGACCTCGTCTACGCCGCCGCCCTCGGCCATCCCTACGGCCCCAACCCCGACCGCGGCGTCTTTCGCTCCACCGACGGCGGCGCACACTGGACCAAGATTCTCTATCGAGACGACCACACCGGCGCGGTCGACTTATCCATAGATCCCAATAACTCCAAAATCCTCTACGCCGCCCTCTGGCAGGTCTACCGCACGCCCTGGCTGCTCGACGACGGCGGCCCTGGCAGCGGCTTCTTCAAATCCACCGACGGCGGCGATCACTGGACCGAGATCACCCACAACAAAGGCTTGCCCCTTGGCATCATCGGCAAAATCGGCATCGCCGTTTCTAGGGCAGATTCCAAACGCATCTACGCCCTCGTCGAATCCAATAACGACGGCCTCTATCGTTCCGACGACGCGGGCGAATCCTGGTCTCTCATCAGCCAGGACCGCCGCGTCCTCCAGCGCGCCTTCTACTTCCACCGCATTTACGCCGACCCCAAAGACAAAGACACCATCTATGCCATGGACGTCAACTTCCTCAAGTCCACCAACGGCGGCAAGACATGGAAGACCATGACTCAGTTGCATGGCGACAACCACGACCTATGGATTGACCCCAACAACAACCAGCGCATGATCAACAGCAATGACGGCGGCGGCTCCGTCACCGTCGACGGCGGCGCAAGCTGGACCAGCCTCGACTTTCCCACCGCCCAGCTCTATCACGTGGCCACCACCATCGACACGCCCTACCAAGTCTGCGGCGCGCAGCAGGATAACACCACCGCCTGTGTGCAAAGCGAAGCGGGAGGCCGTCGCGGCGGAGGCGGCGGCAGTTATGGCATGTTTGCGCCGCTCTATTCCGTGGCCGGCGGCGAAAGCGGCTACGTCACGCCTGACCCGCTTAACCCCAACATCTTTTATGGCGGCAGCCAGGGCGCATTGCTGACCAAGTTCGACCGCAGCAGCGGCGCTGTCCGTGACATTCAGGTCTACCCGCTCTTCTTCTCCGGCATGGCCGCAGAGTTATTAAAGGAACGCTGGCAATGGACGTTCCCTATCGTCTTCTCACCCTTGAATCCGCACATCTTATATACCTCGTCCCAGCACTTATGGAAGACCACGAACGACGGCCAAAGCTGGCAGCAGATCAGCCCCGACCTAACTCGCGCCGATCCCAAAACTCTCGGAGATTCCGGCGGACCTATCACCAAAGACCAGAACGGCCCTGAAATCTACGGCACCATCTTCACCATCGCGCCCTCCCTCCAGGAACCCGACACTATCTGGACCGGCTCCGATGACGGCCTGGCTTACATCACGCGCGACGGCGGCAAACATTGGGAAAACATAACTCCCAAAGACATGCCCGACTTCAACCGCATCAGCATGATTGACGCCTCGCCGCATGACCCCGGCACCGCCTACCTGGCCGCCAAGCGCTATCAGTTGGACGACCGAAAACCCTACATTTACCGCACCCACGACTTCGGCAAAACCTGGACTAAGATCGTCACCGGCATTCCCGATAACGACTACGTCCACGTCGCCCGCGAAGATCCGCGCAAAAAAGGCCTCCTCTACGCCGGAACAGAACACGGCATTTATGTTTCCTTTGACGACGGCGACCATTGGCAATCCCTGCGCCTGAATCTGCCCGACACTCAGGTCTCCGACCTCGTCCTGAAAGACGACGATCTTGTCATCGCCACTCATGGCCGCTCCTTCTGGATACTCGACCGCGTAGCCCTCTTGCAGCAGCTATCGCCCCAAATCATCACCTCAGCCGTCCATCTCTTCGCACCCGATGAAGCCATCCGCTCCTACCGCCCTGCGGTGATCGACTACTACCTCCAGAAACCAGCCCAGAAACTAACTCTCGAGATTCTCGATAACTCCGGCAAGGTCGTCCGGAGTTACACCAACTCCGAAGCCGACGAAAAGAAAAAGAAGCCCGAGGAAGAAGAAGACTCCGATTTCGGCCCTCCCAAACCTCCGCCACCCAGCCTCAAGGCCGGAACCAACCGCTTCAACTGGGATCTGCGCTATTCCGGCGCAACCGTCTTCGAAGGTGAAGTTCTGTGGGGAGCCCGCGCCGAAAGCGGACCGCTCGCCGTCCCCGGCACCTACCAGGTGCGCCTCACCGCCGACGGCGTCTCCCAAACCCAGCCCCTCGAACTAAAACTCGACCCCCGCGAACACACCACCCAAGCCGAGCTGCAGCAGCAGTTCGACCTCGCCATCAAAATCCGCGACCAAGTCAGCACCTGCGACGAAATGGTCATAGCCATCCGCAAGCTGAAGAAGGAAGCCAAAGACCGCGAAGATCAATCCAAAGACGAAAAAGTCATCGAAGCCGGCGCCAGCCTCCGAGACAAGTTATCCACCATCGAGGAAGAGATCTACCAGATCAAGAACCGGGCCAACGAAGATCCCCTCAACTTCCCCATCAAGCTAAACAACCAGATTGCCGCCCTCGCCCGCACCGTCGAAACCGGCGACAACCCGCCCACCGCGCAAGACCTCGAGGTCTTCCAACTCCTCACCGGCCGCCTAACCGCCATCCAAGCCAAATACGACAAAGCCATGAAAGTAGACTTGGCACCGTTCAACGAGTTATTAAACACCAAGAAACTCGCCCCCATCACCGCGAAGTAGGAAGGCACTGAACCGCCTGTCTCGCTATATTGAAGTCATGGCCACCGCTCCGCAATTCCTCACGGTTGAAGAATTCGACCAACTCTACGGCAGCGAATCCGGCTGGGAATATTGGTATGGAAGGGCGGTGCGCAAGCCTGTGCCCGACAAGCTGCATGCTTTGTTGCAGAGGATTTTGATGCAGTTGCTGAGCGCGGCAGGCTGCGAATCCGGAGGCGAATTCGACTTCAAAGCCAGACCGGACTGGCAGCCTAGACCCGATGTTGCCATTCTTCCGGAAGGAGATGAACGCTATCCAACCAAACTCTCTTTGGTGATTGAAATTCGTTCTCAGGATCAAAACAAGGAACTAATCGAAAAGTGTCGAAACTACGAACGCGCCGGCGTTTCTCACATCTTTGTGCTCGACCCGGCGGCTCAGGTGATTTACCGCTGGGAAAAAGATCTGGTGGAAACGCAAGATCTGGAACTGCCGAACGGAACTCTGATTGCCGGCACGGCTATTTGGCAAGAACTGCAGGCAGCCAAAACGAGACTCAAAATGACTCTATAATTGGTGTTCATTGCCAAAAACGAAGGCTGCTGCGTATCCTAGCTGATTCCGCTCGGTACCAGATCACCACTAATCGGCGGCGAAATGAAGCGCCTGGAAGCCGCTGGCTCCGATTCCAGCCCTAACTCACCGAAACCCGCTCCCGCTGCTTCGACAAAACCAGCAAACACCCAATCTGCTCTCCCAGCGTGCTCAGCATCTCCATATCGCCCCCCGAATGAATCCGCGCCTCTTTATGCTGAACATTAATCACGCCCACCACCTTGTTCTGCGAAATAATCGGCACCGACAAAAACGCCTCGAAACTGTCCTGCGGCAAATCCTTAAAATACTTAAACCGCGAATCGTTGTAAGCCTCGCGCGAAATCGCCAGCAAGCGCCGTTCCCGCGCCACCCAGCCCGTCAGCCCCTCATTCAGCCGCAGCCGCACCCGCCCCAGGTTCGCCCGGTTCTGCTCGCTGCTGGCAAACAGCACCAGCTCGTGATCCTCCACCAGGTACACCAGGCATGAATCGCACTCCAGAAAGTCCTTCACCAGCGACACAATCTCGTGCAAGACTCCGTCCAGGCTCATATCGCGCGTCATCAGCCGGCTCACCCGCTGGAAAAGCCGCAGTTGCTGCTCGGCGCGCTCTAAACGCGCCTCCAAATCACGAACTTTCGACACTTTGTGTATTATCACAAACACCGGAGAGAGAGGAAAGCCGTAGTCCAGGCACCAAAGAATATGGAATATATTCGCTGGAGTATTCGCTTAAAGGCGAAGGAGTAGTAACATGAATGGAGCAAACCCGAGGAGACCCCTTTTGCATGTGGAGTAAACGAAAAGAAGACGAACTGCCCCCTCAGCGGCCAACCGACAAGCCATCGATCGTACCGACGGCCGCCGCGCCCGCGCCCGCAGTTGAACCACAGAGGAGAGAAACAGCAACCATGTCATCGCCAAGTAGAAGTTTTGAGTCGGAATCACCGGCACCGCGCAGCAGCGTCAGTGGATCCGCGGCGCTGGGCAAGAACGTGACCGTGAAAGGCCAGATTTTTGCGCGTGAAGATCTGACCATTGACGGTGAGGTCGAGGGTACCGTTGAGTGCCACGAGCACCGCCTCACCATCGGGCCGAACGCCCGCGTGCAGGCCGGATTGAAGGCGCGCGAAATTATCATCCAGGGTTCCATTCAAGGCAATGTGGACGCCACGGACAAAATCGACATCAAGAAAGAAGCGAAACTGGTCGGCGACATCAAAACCAGCCGCATCGTCATTGAGGACGGAGCTTATTTCAAGGGCAGCATCGACATCTCCAAAGCCACCACGCGTCCCGTCCCGACGCCGGCCCCGGCTGCCAGCAGCGCTGCCGCCTCGTCCTCGCCCGCTCCGGCCTCCGCGCCCGCCCCTGCATCCGCAGCCAACTCAGGCCGATAGTCATTCACTATCGCTTGCCAGGAAGCCGTGTTCCGTCAACGGCGCGGCTTCCTGTCCCTGTTTTTGTTCCTTCCTGACAGAATCCATTCTTCCCGTCCTATGAAATTCGGAGCCGCCAAACTATCCTTCGGCAAAAGTGAAACCGCGCAAGCGCCCGCGCACATCCGCACCAGCAGCGGCCTGGAGCAGTTTTTCTCCTTCCTCCACGCGCGCGAAAATCTTTCCGTGCTCGACATGTCGGGCGCCAGTCAGGCCAACATCGCCTACATCACCAACGCCGGCCATCGCATCTCTTCCGACGACATCATCGGCACCATGCAGCAATGCTTTGGCGACGACTTCCACACCAGCCAGCAGGCCGCCAGCACCTCCCAGCGCTTCCTGGAGCAAACGCTCACCTTCCCGGACAACTTCTTCGACGGCGCGCTGGTTTGGGATGCCATGCAATTCCTCATCTCGCCCGTGATTGATCAAACCGTGGCCCAGCTCCTGCGCGTGCTCAAGCCCGGCGGCCTCATTCTGGCCTTCTTCAACGCCAACGACAAAATCACCAGAATTCCCGTCCACAACTACCGCATTCAGGACCACAAGACCCTCGCCATGATCCCGCGCGGCGCTGAGCAGCAATGCCAGTACTTCAACAATCGCAGCATTGAAAACCTCTTCGGCAAGGCGGAATCGGTCAAGTTTTTCCTCACGCGCGACCACCTGCGCGAAGTGCTCGTCCGCAAATGACTCTAGAAGATGAAATGCTCCGCCAGCGCCACCAGCGCCTGGCCCAAATTCGCGCGCTCGGCTTTGAGCCTTACGGCCAGGCTTTTGATTTCTCGCGCACCATTCCGCAAATCCTCGCGCAATACGGCGTCAGCACCGCCGAAGACTTGGCCGAACACGTCAACGTGAAAGTGGCCGGCCGCATTCAAACCGTCCGCCGCATGGGCAAAGCCGGTTTTCTCCACCTGTCTCAGAACGGCGAACGCCTCCAGATCTACATCCGCAAAGACGCCGTCAGCGAAACCGCCTACCAGCTCTACGAACTTCTCGACCTGGGCGACATCATCGGCGTCACCGGCTACCTGTTCCGCACCAAGACCGGCGAACTCAGCATCCACGTCGAAGACCTCACGTTTCTTTCGAAAATCATGCTCGCCCTGCCCGAAAAATGGCATGGCCTGGAAGACGTCGAAACCCGCTACCGCCAGCGCTATCTGGACCTCATCGCCAACCCCGAAGTCCGCAAAGTCTTCGTCACCCGCACCAAAATCATCAAGGCCATCCGCCGCGAACTCGATGCCCGCGGCTTTCTTGAAGTGGAAACGCCCATGATGCAGTCGCTCTACGGCGGCGCAGCCGCGCGCCCCTTCGTCACCCATCACAACGCACTCGATATCGACCTCTACCTGCGCATCGCCCCGGAGCTTTACCTCAAGCGCCTGGTCGTCGGCGGCATCGAGCGCGTCTACGAAATCAACCGCAACTTCCGCAACGAAGGCATCTCCACCCGCCACAATCCCGAGTTCACCATGCTTGAGTTCTATCAGGCTTACACCGATTACCGGGGCATGATCGCGCTCACCAAAGACCTGCTGAAAGCCGTCGCGCTGGAAGCCACCGGCTCCACCAAAGTCACCTATCAAGGGCACGAAATCGATTTCGAAAACGTCCGCGAATACTCCATGCGCGAAGCCGTCGTCGAATTCTGGCAAGGTGACCCAAAGCCCACCCTCGACGACGTCAAATCCCCTGACTGGCTCCTGGCCCACGCGCGCGAGCAAACCCCCGGCGCAGCCCTGGTCGCCCTGTTCGAGCGCCACGCCGAACCAGAACTGATCCAGCCGACCATCATTTACGATTTCCCCGTCGACGTCTCCCCGCTCTCCAAAAACAAGCGCGACGAACCCGCTTTCGTCGAGCGCTTCGAACTCTACGCCGCCGGCATGGAAATCGCCAACGCCTTCACCGAACTGAACGACCCGCAGGAACAGCGCCGCCGCTTCGAACAGCAGCTTGCCCGCAAAGCCGGCGGCGACGAAGAAGCCCACCTCATGGACGAAGACTACATCCGCGCCCTCTGCTACGCCATGCCCCCCGCCGGCGGAGAAGGCATCGGCATCGACCGCCTCACCATGCTCATGACCGACCTCAAATCCATCCGCGACGTCATCCTCTTCCCCCTCCTCCGCCCCGAGGGTGAAATCGGCCTAGCCGCCAAACTACGAGCCCTCGAACCCT
>Ga0209208_10010766_pt1 | contig 11803 bp, 7 predicted proteins | sample S1TSphfallax_3_FD_187694 | JGI IMG/M metagenome (GOLD analysis project Ga0209208, IMG submission 187694) | Host-associated microbial communities from peat moss isolated from Minnesota, USA - S1T2_Fd - Sphagnum fallax MG (SPAdes) (version 2) | ecosystem: Host-associated > Plants > Peat moss >...
TGGGTTTGTGCCGGGGCGGGCAGGGCGGTTTCCTTATTGAGTTGAGTTACCTGGGCGGGGGTGGGGTATTGGGGTGCTCCGAGGGCGTAGTACTTGGGGAGGACGTTGCCGTGGGTGGCGTCTACGCGGGTGATGGTGACGGCGGCGGTGGCTGGGATGCCGGTCAGGTCGAGGTCGATGGTGCGGGTGGGGCCTGCCTGGCCGGCTTTTTCGTTGGTGGCGCCGTGGGGGCCGTCGGGGAGTTCTGGGACGCTGCCGGGGTCAACGATGTTCCAGGCGGCGATGGCGAGGGTGCCGTCGGGGCGTTTGGTGATGAGGACGTTTTTGGAGTCGGAGGCGATGCGGCGGTCGCCGAGCTGGTGGAGCAAGGCAAAGTCGTAGAAGCTGGGCTTGTCGATGCCGCCGGCGGCACGGAGGCCGAACGCGCCCTGGAAGGGCTGCGGGCTGGGTCCGCCTTCTTCGAAGACGTCGGAGAAGGTCCAAAAGCTCATCATATCGGCGAGGCCGTCGCACTCGCGGATGGTGTTGGCGAGGCCGGGTCCGACGAAGATGGTGTCGCGGGAGTTGCGCTCGCCCTGGACGTTCCACTCGGTCCAGAAGAGGGGCAGGTTGGGCATAGCGGAGGCGCGAATTTCGCCGCGGACTTTGGCGACGGCACGGCAGACGCGGTCGTCGATGGGGATGTCTTCGGTGGAGTTGAGCATGTCTTTGACGGAGTCGTCTGCGTAGCCGTGGGTTGAGACGAAGTCGACAGGGACGTGGTTCTGGGCGGCGTAGGCGAGGAACTCGGGGATCCAGTGGGCGGCGGCGGTGGCGGGTCCGCCGACGCGCAGGCGCGGGTTGACGGCTTTGAGGTCGCGGGCGGTGTGGGCGTAGAGCTCGAAGTAGCTGTCGTCGCGGGGGATGCCGTTCCAGAAGTCGATGTTGGGCTCGTTCCAGACCTCGAAGTACCACTGGGAGACTTCGTCGATGCCGTAGCGGTCGACGAGATGGCGGGCGAAGTGGGTCATCAGGTCGTCCCAGCGCTCGATGCTTTTGGGCGGGGAGACGTTTTGCTTGTACCAGAAGGGGTGCAGGGCGTCGGGGTTGAAGGCGAGTTTTTTGGGCATAAAGCTGATTTCGACCAGCGGACGGACGCCGTTCTGGAGCAGGCCGTCGTAGATTTGGTCCACATAGCTGAAGTTGTAGACGGGATTGCCGTGCTCGTCTTCGTTATAGACGCCGACTTCGTCGTGGAGGATGGCGTGAAAGCGGACGTAGCGCATGTCGGTGACGGATTTGACGGCGCGCAGGTCGTCGCGGTAGCTCTGGCGCAGGGTGAGGATGGCGCGGCCGGAGCCGAAGGTCTGCTCCCAGAAATGGGGGAAGGGCGTGGTGGGCGCGGCGGCGTTGACGGCAACGGGCTCGGGGGATTGGCCGAGGGCGACGCGGGGGACGATCGCGAGGGCGAGCAGCGCGATTGGGAGGGAAAGACGGCAAAGCGAGACATGAAGGCGGATCGTGGGCATTGGGTCCAACTGGGCGCGGAAGCGCACGAGTTACGATAGCGCATCGCTTGGCTGGATGAAAAGCTGGCTGCGATCGGAAGGGGCAACCGACCGAGGTCTGACTCAGAACGGGGATGACCCGTTTCTGGGTTTACGACTTGGGCCTGGGCGGCATTGATGGGGACCAATCGCCCCAACGGCTCTCATTCTTTCCGAGTGGTGTTGTCCAATTCCTCGATAAACTGCGCCACGTTCACAATCGGGATATTCCCGAAACTTCCTAGCTTGAGCAGGTGGTTGTCGCCCGTTACAACGCACTCTGAACCCGCAGCCGCCGCGCATTCGAGGATGCGGTTGTCGGTGGGGTCTTCTTTGACTAAATCCACAGTCTCTTGCGGCATGACGTAGTGAGTGAACGAGCGAATCTGCTTCTCGATTGCTGCAATGTCTTCTTCGGGCCACTTGAACTTGAGGCTCAGGACTCTCTTGATTTCTGTCAGGATGGTTTCGGAGATTGCAAGCTCGATTGCGCCGGAGCGGGCTAGGGTCAAAAGCTCGAATGGCTTTCCTTTGAAATTGAGGGCGGAGATGAAGATGTTGGTGTCGGCTGTGATTCGAATGGCTACCGCCCTTGCTCACGGCGCGTTTCAGCAATGAGGCGCGGAACGTCTTCCTCTGTCAGGCCAAGATCGATAGCGCGCTGGCGACCGGAGGCGATGAGACTGTGCCAGGAGGTGTCATGGAGGTAAGATCGCACTGCCTCCGATAGCACTTCGCCCAAGGGGCGACCTTGGGCGCGCGCTTGGGTTTCCAGCTCTCGCTGGAGGTCTTCGGGAAGTCCGGCAATGGCGTCGAAGGTGGCCATGGCTCTATTTTGCTCCTAAACGGGGAAATTCGCATTGGGAAAGTGTGTTTGGGCACGGAATTTGGAGCGGCGAGGCGAGGTTGTTGCCTTGAGATTGTCGGAGGAGCGGGCGCGATATGTCGGGCCTTCAGCCCTCGATTCCGTTTTATGCCGCAGACCTGGGCCGTTGCCCCAGGCTGGGATGATGCGGGCCTTTGGCCCTGGAATCCGTTATCGGAGGGAGGCAGGCGCATTTATGCCCCTGACGGGAGATGCGGCTGGATCGGCCTTTAGGCGCGGGCAGTGCCTGACTGTGAGCAAGAGGCCCGGGGCTGAAGCCCAATCGCTTCGTACGCGGTTTCAGGGGCATCAATGCCCCTGCTCCCTCCGAAGGCAACGTTCACAAAGCGGCCTTACGGTTTCGCGGCAGGTGGTGCGGGGCGCGCCAGATGCTGGAAGTTGAGGATGGCGTTGAAGACCAGCGGATAGCTGCCGATGGTTTCGCCGCGGTAGATGGGGTTGTTGGCGAAGAGGAGGACGTTGCCCTGGCCTAGATGCGCGTCTACGACGATGGCGTGTTCGGCGATGGAGCCGGCTTTGTCTAACAGGCCGGAGAGGAGCAGCGATTTGGCGTCTGAGAAGCGCAGGATCACGTCTGGGCGCCATTGCTCGGGGATGACTCTGGGGTTGTTGCGGGTTTGTTCTTCGTCGAGTTTGCGGGCTTCCCAGGGTTGCTGTTTGGTGAGCGGTTCGGGTTCGACCGCCTTGCGGCCCTGGACTTCGTCGCTATCGTCTACGGTCCCGCGGCCGGTGGGGCGCTGCGAATAGGGGTCCATGAGTTGGCGGCCGCCGCCACCGCGGTTGGTGGTGTTGCTGATGTTGAAGACCAGGCCGCTGGCGCTCATGACGGGGAGATTGGGGCCGTAGCCGTAGGCGATGGGGTTGTCTTTGGCGACGAAGGTGGAGTTGAGGACGGTGCCGGTGACGCGCGAGTCGCCTGACGGAGCTGCGCTGACGCCGAGGGCGAGGCCGGTTTCGATGGCGAACTGGGCGGTGTCTTCGCAGGTGATGAGGAGGCCACCTTTTTCTATGAAGGATTTCAAATGTTCGAGGCCGTCGTAGCCGAGGCCGGGGCGGGTGTCGTCTGTGCTGTCGAGCAGGCCGAGATTTGGGGTGATGTCGGATTTTTTCCAGGGCGTGGCGTTGTTCCACATGGGGGTGCCGCTGAGAATGTCCTGCGCACTGGAGCGGCCTACGGGGGCGAAGACGATGACGTCGTATTTGCTGCGGAGGTCGCTCTCTTTGGCTGCGGTTTGGGTGCTGATGTAGTCGAATGGGATGCCTTCGGTATCGAAGGCGTAGCGCCACCAGCCTTCCGTCTGGGTGCCGAGCCAGGTGTGCATGATGGCGATGCGCGGGGCGGTGGCGGGGTGGGTGGCTACGGTGGGTGCGGCGGCCAGGAGTGTGCCTTCGAGGGCGAGCGACTTGAGGGTGTCGGCGGACTTGGTGTCGTCCGTGCCGCTAATCAGGAGCGAGCCGGCCGGGAAGGTTTGGTTGGCGGAGTCGAAGCTCTTCTCGGCGACTTCGATTTTGGCTCCCTTGAGCTTGTAGACGAGCGAGAGCAGGGAAGCTTGTCCGTCATTGGCGACGGCGAGGACTGAGCCGGTGCCCGTGACTTTGCCGGTGAGGCTGGCCGGGTCTGTGAGCGGGGTCATTTTGGCTTTGAGGATTTCGGTATCGACGACGCGGACGGTTTTTACGTTGAAGAGCTGCGGGAAGGACCAGCCGGTGTCGTCGTAGGGGTGCTTTTGCGGGTCGTCCGGGGCCCAGAACTGCTTGTCGAGGAGGGCGTCGGCGGCGCGGGAATAAGGCTGATCCATGCGGACGACGATGCTGTTGGCGGGGAAGGTTTCCGGCTTGGGCTTGTCGTTGCGCTTTTCTCCGGGGACGCTGGCGGTGGCTGGTTCCGAGAGAATTTGCAGCTCGACGTGCTGGCGCTTGAGGACGTTGGCGAGTTCGACGGCGCGGTTGAGGTTGGTGGGGTCGGCGGGAATGACGTAGGCGGCGGGGCCTTCTACGCCGGGCTTTTCGATGGAGCGCTTGGACTTGAGGTAGTAGTTCTCCAGGAAGTGGTGGGTGTTCCTGGAGAAGTAGGAAATGGTGGTTAGCAGAGCGCTTTCTTCGTAGTTGTTGTTGTCGCGCTGGGACCAGGTGACGACGGGGTAGGGGGGATTCTGGCGGTACCAGGTGCGGGAGTATTCCTCGGGAGTGAGGGTGCGCTTTTCGGTGTCTGCGCCGCCGTTGCCGAAGGTTTCATAGAGGCGGCTGATGCCGTTGTGCATGGCGGCGAGGAACATGAGGTAGCCGGGGCTCCAGGTGTCGAAGTCGCCGTGGGTGAAGACGCCGGGCATGTTGAGGGCCTGCATCTGGGCCATGTTGTTCCAGCCGATTTCGGCCCATTCCTGGGCGAGGATGGGATCGACCCAGGCGTTGTAGGGTCCGTCGCCGACGGTGTTGTCGTAGAGGAACGGCACCGATTCATGCAGGTCGTGGAGGACCTGGGCGTGCCAGTCGAGATAGGTGTTGAGGACGTTGCGGGTGAGGTCGAGGGTCATGCCCATGGCGTCGCGGTTGTTGTCGTGGGCGACGTAGTGGCCCCAGTAGAGCAGGCGGGGCCAGTCCTGGCCGGGGTGAGCCTTGTGCCAGCGGTAGATGTCCACCATGCGGTCGCGGCCGTCAACTTCGACGACGGGGGTGATGAGGACGATCATGTGCTTGCGAATGTTTTGGATGTAGGGGGAGTTATCGACGGCGAGGCGGTAGGCCAGCTCCATGAGGGCGGTGGGGGCACCGGTTTCGGTGGAATGGATGGTGCCGGTGATGTAGTAGACGGGGTAGGACTGGTCGACGAGGGCCTTGGCTTTGGCGTCGTCGAGACCGATGAGGCGCGGGTCCGCGAGCTTGGCCAGGCGGGCGTCGTTTTCCTTGTATTTGTCGAGCAGCTCGGGGTCGGCGATGGCGGCGGCGATCATTTCGCGGCCCTCTTCGGTGTGGCCTATGGTGAAGACCTTGACGCGCGGGCTGCTCGATTCGAGCAGGCGGAAGTATTTGTAGACGTCTTCGGCGTAGGGGAGCATGTCGGGCGCGCCGGCGATGTTGCCGAGGACTTTTTCGGGCGTGGGAACGGTCTTCGACGCGGGCAGGTAATCGACCAGGGGTGAGGTGAAGGCGGGGTCGGTGGTGTACTTGGCGATTTTCGCGGTGTAGGCGGCGTCGATGGGCTGGGCGGGGTCGCGGGCGTAGTCGGCGTTGAGCTGCTGGGCCTGGGCGGCGGTACAGGCTAGGGCGATGGCGGCGATGGGCAGGGCGAGTTTGGAGAGAGGCATGGGTTGGTTCCTGAGGAGACGCCGGAAGCGGCTGGGTTAGCGGGAGTGGATGTTCCGCCGGCCGAACGGGCGGGAAGTGCGAGAGGGGCAGCAGATTCCTTTTGGGAATGGTGGCGAGAAAAGCAAGTGCAACAGCCACGGCAAAAGCGGGTCCTTCGCTGTGCTCAGGATGACAATCGTTATTTTCGCGAGCATCCCTGACGGCTGCGGCCCGATCGCTACTGGCCTTACCCTAGCGGACGGCGGGGCTTCGATTCAAGACGAAAATTGTTGCCCAGTCACGGCTGCCGATAAAGATGCGCGGCAATCGGGTGTTGAGCAGGTATATTGAACGGTAACCGGGGACAAACGAGAGAACTGATCGCCATTCCATGGATTTGTTCCGGAACGAGATTGCAGCGCATTGGGAGATGAGGATGGAGACGCGGATGGGGAAGTGTTGCCGGTGGCCGGTAGTCTTGGTTGTGTTGGCTGGGCTGGTTTTGGGAGCGGCGATGCCGGGATTGGCGCAGGTGCCTACGCCGATTTCCGTGCTGGGGCATAACCCTGGGGACGATTTCTACCTGGCCAATTACGAGGAAGAGATCGGGTATTTCCATGCGCTGGCGGCGCACTCGGACCGCATCAAGATGTTCAAGGCGGGGAAGACGACGCAGGGGCGGGATATTGAGATTGCGGTGATTTCTTCGCCGGAGAATCTGGCCAGGCTGGACGAGTACAAGGCGGACACGAAGAAGCTCTCGACTGCCGATGGGCTGGACGACGCGTCGGCCAAGGCGCTGGCGAATACGGCCAAGGTGATTGTGCATATCGATGGCGGGCTGCACGCGAATGAGGTGGCGGGGGCGCAGCACTCGATGGTGCTGGCGTATAAGCTGCTCTCTGCGCAGAATGACCCGGAGATCGATCGTATTCTCGCGAACGAGATTCTGCTGCTTTATCCCACGCTCAACCCGGATGGGCAGGATATGGTGGTGGCCTGGTACCGGAAAAACCTGGGGACGCGGTATGAGGTGAGCCCCATGCCGTATCTCTTTCAGGAGTATGTTGGGCACGACAACAATCGCGACGGGTACATGCTGAACATGAAGGAGTCGCAGGTGGTGACGAAGACGGAGCTGGAGTACAGCCCGGCGATCTTCTACTGCCAGCACCAGACGGCTCCGTTTCCGGCGCGGATCTGGATTCCGCCGTTTTCGGACCCGATTTCGTCGAATATCAGCCAGTATGTGCGCAGTTGGTTCAATGTGATTGGCACGGATATGACGGCTTATCTGAACGAGCACCAGATGCCGGGGGCGATCAGCGAGTCGGAGTTCGACAACTGGTACCCGGGGTTTGTGGATTATGCCGGGTCGTTCCGCAACGAGATTTCGTTCTTTACCGAGACGGCGCTTTATGAGTACGCCACGCCGCGCTTTTACACGGTGAATGAGTTTCCCAAGGATCGCCAGGATTTGAAGGCGCTGACCATGTACACGACTCCGTGGGAGGGTGGCTGGTGGCGGCTGAAGGATGCGGTGGATTACATGGTGGCCGGGTCGATGTCGGTGCTGGATACGGGTGCGCGGTACCATGAGACGCTGCTTTACAACCAGTACCAGGCGGCGCGGGACAACATTCAGAAATTCAGCCAGGGACCGCCGTTTGCCTATGTGATTCCGAGTGTGCAGCGGGATACGCCGGAGGCGGCCCAGCTCGCGAAGATCATGCTCGAAAACGGGCTGACGGTGCAGGAGACGAAAGCGGGATTCAAGGCCAACGGGCATGCGTATCCGGCAGGCTCTTGGGTGATTTTGATGAATCAGCCGTATTCGGGGCTGGCCAAGGAGCTGTTTGAGGTGCAGCGGTATCCGGATGCGATGGATGGCGGCGGGACGAAGGCGGTCGATCTGCCGTACGATGTGACGGGGTGGACGCTGCCGTTGCAGATGGGCGTGACGGTGGATCAGGTTTCAGACCCGGTGACGGCGGAGCAGTTGGCGGACTTGAAGCCGGTGGCGGCGATCGACCTGCCTGCGGGGAAGGTGGAGGGCGCCGGGACGCTGTTTGTGCTGAGCCATGCGGCGAATGCCAACTTCCATCTGCTGAACGATGTGCTGGCGGCGGGCGGTTCGGCGGCTTTTGCTACCGACTCGATGAAGACGCCGGAAGGCGCTGAGTCTGGCGCGCTGGTGGTGGGCGGCGTGGGGCACGACAAGCTGGCGGAGTTCGCGGCGAAGTACGGCACCTCGGCGCAGGCGGTTGAGAAGGCTCCGGCGCACGCGATTGCGATTCACAAGGCGCGGGTGGGGCTTTACCGGCCGTGGCAGGCTTCGATCGATGAGGGCTGGACGCGATGGATTCTGGAGCAGTATGGGTTTGCGCCGATTAGCCTGTACAACGCGGATATGCGTTCGGGCGGGCTTAACGATCGCGTGGACGTGATTGTGCTGCCGGACATGCGGGCTAGGTCGCTGATCGGCGGGTGGGGAACTGGGATTGTGCCGGGCGAATATGCCGGCGGGTTGAATGAGGAGGGGATGGCCAACCTGCGCGAGTTTGTGCGCAAGGGCGGGACGGTGGTGGCGTTCAACCAGACGGCGGGGGCGCTGATTCCGCTGATGTCTTTGCCGGTGAAGAATGTGCTGGAGGGGCTGAAGAGCGATAAATTCTTCTGCTCGGGCGCGCTGCTGCGGGTGGACGTGGAGTCGCGGGAGCGGCCGGTGACCTTTGGGCTGCCGGAGGAGGCGACGGTGATGTTTGAGCTGGGACCGGCGTTCGATACGCTGCCGGGGTTCAAGGGCGCGGTTCTGGCGCGGTATCCCAAGGAGACGAATCCGCTGGAGAGCGGTCTGCTGCTGCATCCGGAGGCGATCGAGGGCAAGATTGCGGCGCTGGAGGTGCCGTATGGCGAGGGACGCGTGTTTCTCTACGGATTCAAGCCGCAGTGGCGCGGGCAGTCGCATGGGACTTACAAGTTTTTCATGAATGCGCTGTACAAGTACGATCAGCCGCCGTTTACGCCGGTAAAGCCGACGGCGGAGAAGCCGGCTGCGACGGAAGCGAAAGCTAAGCCAGTTGAGAAGCCAGTGGACGACGACGAGGCTATGCCGGAATAAAGTGCATGGAGGCGGAGTTCATGCAGTAGCGCAGGCCGGTCGGTTCGGGGCCGTCCGAGAAGACATGGCCGAGGTGGGCTTCGCAGCGGGCGCAGATCACTTCGGTGCGCTCGACGCCTAGCGAAGTGTCGGGCCTTTCGACGATATTCTCTTTGGCGATGGGCGCATAGAAGCTGGGCCAGCCGGTGCCGGAGTCGAATTTGGTCGCCGAGCTGAAGAGCGCGGTTTCGCAGCAGAGGCAGCGGTAGAGGCCGCGGCGATGCTCCTTCCAACTGACGCCGGAGTAGGGCATTTCGGTGTCCGCGCGGCGGGCGATGTTGAAGGAGTTGGCGCCGAGCTGCGCGTACCACGCACCGTCGGTCTTGACGATCTTGGCGACGGTTTGCGGGCCGAGATTGGCGCCGTCGTTGCTGAAGTTGACCAGGGTGACTTCGCCGGGAATACCGTGCATGGCGGTGCTGGCTTCAAGTCTGGCTTCGGTGCCTGGGGCGCGGAAGTACCGGAGCGCAGCGAGCGACGCGGCCGCGGCGGTGGACCCGGCGAGGAAGACGCGCCGTGTGGTGCGGCTCGAAGTGGTGTCGGCGGTGGGGTCGGTGGCAAACACGATTTGGTTGCGCGCCGCCGCAGTGGCGGACCGCATGCGTCGATTGTACGCCCGCGCCGGTACGTCCCTGCCGACCGCCGGTCTAAGAATGGAAAGCCGCTTCAGCGAGGCCTTCGCTGGCGCAGGTGACCACTCTGTTTCTGCCGGAGTTCTTGGCTTGATAGAGGGCCAGGTCGGCCTTGGAGAGAAGGCTGCGGATGGGCGCGGCGGCCGCCGCGGTGAAGACCGCGCCAAGACTTACCGTAACCGGGATTTCCAGGTTGCCCGCGACCAGAGGGCGATCGGCGATGGCCAACCGCATGCGTTCGGCCATCGTTTGGATTTGGTCCGCCCGGCAACCGGGCAAGATCACGATAAACTCTTCGCCGCCATAGCGGCCGATGATGTCGCCGGCGCGCACGGACTCTTTGAGGCGCGCGACGACGCCTTTCAGTACTTCGTCGCCAACCAGATGGCCGTAGGTGTCGTTGATGCGTTTGAAGTGGTCGATATCGAGCATGGCCACGCTGAGCCAGGCGCGGTTGTCTGAGGCGCGCGCGAGTTCCTCTTCGAGTTGGGACATGACGGCACGGCGATTGAGGACCGCGGTCAGAGCATCGTAGGTGGCGTGGTAGAGCAGGTCCCGGTGCGCTTGTTCGGCGCGGGCCTTGGCCTCTTGCAGCTCTTCGACGCGGGTCTGTTCGAGCGTCCGGTCGATCAGGAGTTTCCAGTACATGGCGTTCATGCGGTGGCCCTGGATCAGCAAAAAGCCGATCAGCACCAGGGAGGAGAAGGCGAATGCGACGCCCTCGGAGCCATTGCGCATCAGGCCGCACACGGCCGCCGGCGCCAGCAGGAATGCGGCATTGCCGCACAGCAGCGGAAAGTTTGGGGTGAAGGAAACGGTGGAACCGGTAGCGATGCCGACGACCTGGATGAGGAGCAGGATGAAGGTCCAGCTTTCCAGCCCGTAGTGCCAGAGGGCTGAGGCATAGAGGAGGCTGGCGGCTCCGGAGGTGAGAAAAAGCGCGGCGAGGAGAGGAATCCAAAGCCGGGCGCGTGGTTGCGTCGCCAACCAATCTCGCGCCCAATACATCGCGGCGCGAATGGCAACGGAGATGGCGACCGCGGCGCAGGAGGTCCAAAAGAGGGCTGGGTGCTGGGCGGAGTATGGAGTGGTGATGCGAACCAGGCAGAGCAGGACTGGGTAGACGGCAACTCCCGCTCCCGAGCGCAACAAGAGGTCCGAGTCGGCATTGCGCCGCAAACTCAGCATCTGTTCAGGCTGCACCTCGGCCAATGCGCTTCCTCCAGCATTTTCCAGATTCTACCGTATTTTGATCGGCACGGAGCCGGATTGCATGAATCGCGAACGGTCGTTGAGCGAATTGTTGAGCGGAAATCGCCGTTTCGGCGTCTTGCGTGGATACAAGGATTTCCACGGCGGCACGGACCAGATATCTCCCCGGCCCTTGAGCAGCGCCGTGCAACTTTCTGGACGAATAACTTCGAGAGGCGAGACGATGCGATTGCTTTCCACTGTAACTCCGGTACGTTTTTCGACTTTCAGTTCGAGGTACGGAGCGCTGACTTTATCGATAGCTTTGGCTATTTGTGCTGTAAGTTCGGTGGCACAAGCGCCGGCTGCCGATTCCAAGCCGCCAGAAGCCAAGCCGGCGTCTCCGCGCCCCAGACCGGATACTTTGGAGACCTTGTATCTGACCAATGCGAACCAGCAGAACGAGCTGAACGATATTCAGACGGCGATGCGCAACGCGCTTCCGACTGCCCATATCTACGGCGTGCCGACGCAGCACGCGATTGTGCTGTGGGCTACGCAGGAAGATATTGCGCTGGCGCACCGGATATTGGCCGATCTGGACAAGAAGCGGCCGACTTACAGGCTGACTTATACCGTTACTGAGCTCGACGGCGGGAAGCGGGTGAGTTCGGAGCACTATGCGATGGTCGCTGCGGCCGGCGAGAGGGCAGAGATGAAGCAGGGGACGCGTGTGCCGATCGTGACCGGCTCCATGGACTCGGACACCGGCAAACCGAATACGCAGATGCAGTACGTGGATGTGGGGATGAAGATCGATGCGACTCTGGATGTGACTGGCGACAGCCTGAATCTGCGTACCAAGCTGGAGCAGTCGAGCTTGGCCGATGAGAAATCGAACGTGGGGATTCAGGATCCGGTGATACGGCAGACGACGCTGGAGGGGATTTCGACGCTGGTGCCGGGGAAGGCGCTGGTGCTGGGGTCGATTGATGTTCCGGGGAGTACGCGGCGGGAAGAGGTTGAGGTAGTGGCGGAGGCTGTGCGGTAGCAACTACGCTGTCCGCTCAACGTTTCATTGACTTTTCCAGTGAAAAAGCCGATTATAAGTGTGTCGAAGGGT
>Ga0209208_10010768_pt1 | contig 11801 bp, 6 predicted proteins | sample S1TSphfallax_3_FD_187694 | JGI IMG/M metagenome (GOLD analysis project Ga0209208, IMG submission 187694) | Host-associated microbial communities from peat moss isolated from Minnesota, USA - S1T2_Fd - Sphagnum fallax MG (SPAdes) (version 2) | ecosystem: Host-associated > Plants > Peat moss >...
GGGTGGTGGAGATTGGCCAACTAGCACGCGAAAGCCCTCCAAAAGCGTAGCTGCACTGATCTTGTCCATAATGGGCACCCTTGGCTGGTACTTTTTCCAGAACAAAGGTGCATCCACCTTAACAAGCACACTCATATGTTGAGCTCTTGTAGTTTCCCATAAAAGTCGTTTCCTTTTTAATAAAATTTTGAGTTTACTTTTCTGATGTTTAACAGTGTGTGAGTCAAGGTTGGCTTTCATCCAGAGCCTCAGTTCACGTTTTACTGTACAGCAATCAACGTTCAACTAGTGTTTATGGCAGTGTCTCTTTCTACAACTCCCTCCCGAAGACTTGTTGCCAAAAGTAGACTTTGCTGCAACACCCACGCATTGCTGCAGTAGGTCAGCTAATTCGTCTGCCCCCATATGCCCAATCAAGTTAACAACCCACAGGTTTCCAAGACTTGTTGTTAAAGCAAGTTGGTACTCTTCAACTTTTAATTTATCATAGTTGAACCTAGGCAAGAAGAATTTTTTTGTTACCACCGTATGTTGTGGTTCAACAAAGCTGCAATCGATGTTCAATCATAGGCGCAACGGCCTATGGTCAGAGTCACCCCCCATCGCGCGGTAGCAGGTGTCATCGATTATCACCTCGAGGTGTGTAGCAGCTTGCCAAACTACAGGTGAGCCAACAATATAATCGACAGTGTTGTGCCCCCCATTTGCCAAACAAATGAACTCCCCTGATTGGTCGCCAGGTGTCAGGCCATTGAGGATGAGCAACCCAGCGTCACGACATAGGTCTAGGAACTCGCAGCCCCAACCACCAACACTAGCATCACGGTTTTATCGTGTAGCCACAACGCTTGGTTGTTTAATCTCAACGAGCTCAGGCGTTTGTAACAGTTCACAAAGGTCACTAATGTCAAGGGTATCTGGTAATGTTGTAGTACGCGCATTAAAATCCCCTCCCAATAGTACTATGCCCCCCAGAGTTTGAACTTCAGCAATATCTGCTACCAGGTTTTGGAACAGGGATTCATTCTCGTGTTTGGAGCCAATAGGGGCAATGTACACCATGCAGACAAACAAGTCAAGGGCAACACCCCTATTGACCCGTAGCCATAGATAAGAATCGTGGCTTCCTTCCTTCCACTATGACAAGTTTGGCCTAAGGTGGCTTCAAAAGTAAGCAACAACCCCCCCGCTATGTTTTGTCATTTTTGTATTTCCCAACTGCATAGTGCATGCTACCGCAAGTGAGTCAAACCCTTCAACATGTGGCAAATGTTGGCCTGGGAAGTGCCAAGTTTCAGTTAATAAGACGAGGTCAGCACCTTGAAACAATTCTAGTATTTCCACCCCCGTTTCCAATTTATTTACACCACCCCCGTGCATGTTCCATAATACCACGCATAGGTCTTTCTGGTCCCCGCGCCCTTAGATAGAGGAGGGTGGCCAAATCTGAGTGTCGTCGACGAAAAGCTCGGTTGCACGCCAGAATGCGCGTTTGCTTACTACCTTGGCCTCCTTGAACAGTGGCCACAGCTCTGACTTAATATTTCAATTAAGTGATATTGTAAGCCCATCAAGTTCTTAAAGGTCTTTTTTTTCCTGTTTTTTTTTTTGGGTCTTTCTCACTAATGCTTTTCAAATCCAACCCGAATTTTAAGATCCCAGTTTGGGCACCTGTGATCTAAATATTATGATCTTTGTTTGACCAAAAATAAAGCCTTCTTTTTATGGTAGTAAAAATTGTGTTTCATTGTTAAAAACACTGTCTTGAGAATTTGAGGAATGCTCAGACGATTCACATAAGAGCTTACAAAAGCCCCTAACATAACTCTTCACAAATTCATAACTGAAATTTTAAAAAAGTTCAAAAAACCAATTTCCTCTTGGGTTTAGTTTCAAATCCTCTTGTAATTAAAGAAAACACCAGTTTAGGAGAAAATTGAAATCCAATTTACAAATTATGATTAATTTGACAACATGGAGTCAAAACCAGAGCCCAAAACCCTTTACCATGAGGCCCTTCTCAACTTAACAAATCAAGACCTCTATAGGATGTAAGGTTTCCATCTATTGAATTTGATAATCAAGGTACATAGTTAGGGGCACAAGGACACGTAAATGTTTTTTTTTCTTTTTGCAATGAACCATTTTGATCGACCTATTACAATTTTTTTGAAACATTGGACATGCCCCAAAATAGAAGTGTAGATGTATTTCGCTTTGGCCAAACAACTTCATCTATTATGCAAGTTTAACTTTGGGGAGAGGTTAAGGGATAAAGTGTGGTGCTATTGCAATCACCTTGGGAAACAAGTTGGGAACATCATTAAGAACTTTTGGGGAGCACATTAGCAACATGGTGGGAACATTAAAATCCAAAAAATGGAACCCCTACCACCTTTCACCATCAAAAAATGAAATTTCCAAGGTGCATGTTGAGCCCTCTCATCGGCTACATGAGAATTATATTCCTAAAACTGATGTCATCATTTGTAATTACCTAGGCTAATACCCTTCTAAGAGGCCATGTACCTATTTCAGTTTCGTAGTCATGGGTTCCCATGACTACCACCAAAATGCCCCCAACCGAAGGGATCTTATGCAAAACCTCAACCTGGAGTTGGGAAATTATTCTTGGGGAGTTGCAGGGTAAATTTTTGATAAGGTTAACACTTCACAAGAAAACTAAAGAATTGGGCAATTGCATAACCTTCATACAAAATGGTTATAATTTCTTATCAACATGTCGAATTTTTGTAGAACATTTTTTAAGGCATTATCTTAACTATGCCTATCACCAAACACACACCTATCATCAAATAGTTGAAAGATTAACCTACTAACCTATGTCCAAATAGTAAACCATCCACTATTGCTCATCCTAAACCCTATGACCAAATGTTCAACAAAAAAAAAAAAGTGTTTGGCCTCCTTCATGCAAATAGCTAGGGATATTATGATCGTGTTGAAACACATAGATAGGGATATTATAATTGTGTTTGGTCATAAATGTAGCGCATAACACTTGTTAAAAGTATCTATTTAGAAATTTAGAGAAGATAAACTTGGCAATATGGAAGGAGTTGTCATGCTAAACTACACACAAACCAAGAAATTTTATTTTTTATGTGTTTAATAAAAGGAGTGATTTAAAGGGATTTCTAAATTGTGGGGCTCAATATGTGAAGGAAGTGTTTAGTGATGGGTTACAAGTTGTTTCGATTTTATGCACACAACATGGCACAATTTAATAGAAAAACATTTGCATGAATGTTTTAAACTATTGTTCATTATATGATCAAATTATTTGGTGATGAGAGAAATCTATTATAGTCAAAGGTGTACAACAACACATTAAAAAGGTATAAAACTAACTAGATTGCATTACAAAAGTAGATTTTGGCATGGATGTGCATTTATGCTCCTTGTAACAACCCATTTTTAGAATAAAATTACACATTGTGACCTCAGGATGCCATGCAACATTGATGAAAAGCCTAAGTATGAAGAAGGAGGGCCCCATACCTACTCCCTCCATTTCCCTTCAAAATATCAACATCGGAGTCTCAATTCCAAAATGCATGAACACATCAAGTGTAGCAAGTTTTAGGGTCTCAAGAGGGGAAAGACATGTCTAGCATACTAGCAAGTGCGAAAGTTGAGCTCCAAAACTTTTTTAAATATTCTAGTACCAAGTGTGACAATGCTAAGATCAAAGTAGGATAGGAACAACCAAATGTGAAGAGAAAGGACATTGAGTTTGATCACTACTACAAAAGCATGTCTTTTATGCTCCTAGCATTGCAACTACAATGGATGATGTGATTAAATTTACTTATGCAAAATGATTAAAGGGATTTTTTTGTACATTTTGCCCCATCCAAAAAGTAGGCATATCTTATTTGGCTAAGTCAACTAAATTGTCTAGTCACCTCAAACAATGTCAATTACAAATGAATAAGATGTCTATGTGATGTTGGTGCCTACTATGGCATGATTAATTCAAATCACTCCATGGGTGACGTCATTTTCTTTAACATAGTACATGTGCTAAATTTTAGTCATTGAGAATACTACTTATGTACATATGTGTCAAGTGTAGGTGGTAGGCCCCCTAAGCATGTAGGTGTCTAGGCCCCTAAACATGTAAGTAGGTTGTACATTGCTAATATAAGTAGGTTGGGGTTGGTAATAGGTTGGTAAGTAGGTAGACGTAACAAAATTTCATCATCTACCTACCTAGGATCAATCTTGATTCATGTTTATAATTATATGTTGACATATATTTCACGACTCGAAGTTATATTCAAAATATACGTGTTTATATTTTTTGTTATGACATTCTTTGTCACCACATAGATGGTGAATGCCTTGGCTTGTCACCATGGACATGAAGGGTTCAATTTCTTCTTGTGATACCTTGTTCATGCCTTAAGGCTTACAAATGGCCTACATGCTTAGGGGAGGGAGGCCTACATACATGGCTAGGGAGCCTACTTCCCTAAGCTTATAGTTTATAGCCCTAAAATTGCAATTAGTAATAATTTTAAATTATAATTATTTCATTTTATGTTATTTATGAATCAACATCAAATGTTGATCTATGTCAATTTTACTATCAAGATTAGCTAGTAGCACTAAATGGCATGCATTTCAAACATGCCTAGATTTAACTTTTTTTCTTCTTTTGTTTAATAATTTCAAAAATAATAATGACATACATTTGTGGACATTCATCTCATGGAAGGACTAAAAATCTACACAACACAAGATTTGACAAGCTAGTCTTGTAGTTCATTCTATCAAAACTTGCAACACTCTACATTCAACATGATTACATTGCAAATCACATATAGAATTTGGATGTGATTGGAATCCAAGCAAGTAGACAATCAAATGCGTGTGTTCTAGCTAAACAAAAATCACATAAAGTTGACAACATTATTCCCAAACGTAGGGAATGGTTGCAGATGAACTATGCAACCAAAGTAACATGCAAATCTATACTACTTGGATTTTACATTTTCAAAAGTAAGAGATTGTGAGATGATTACATTACAGTGTGCAAAGGTAGGTACTTGCATAGCGATGTAAAAAAAAGTGTGATGATCCAACCACACTAATAGGAGCCATCAACACCTCTTGAATTACATTGTGACAACGTAAAAATATTATGCTTAAAAAATGTTTAAATGATTGTTAATACTATTTCAAATTGTGTTTCCTAAGCATGAAAAACACTAATTACAAACTTTAAAAGATGTTATTTTCTATTTATTCAAGTATTTTCAAATTTATCTTCATGTTAGATTGATATATTAGAAAGGTGGACATACAAATATAACACACAATTTCAACATTTAAATCTTAGTTTAGGAATCTTGTAAACATGTAAAAATTGACATGTTTACACCCAAGGTGGCTCTTAATAGCATGGTTGGACTATGGATGAAAGTTCAATTTTTACTTAACAAAATTGTTTTTCAATTTTTTGGATTTTCACATAATTTGTACCAAATGGGATTTTTGAAACAAATTGACATCTTTTAATTCTTAATGGGCATGGTTCACATTTTTTTTGAAAGCAATAAAACATGCTTATCACTTAGGATTAAACATGGTTACACATTACAACCCCTAGGTAAAGTTTTAAGCTTTTCAAAACAACATTTAGGAAGGAAAGAGATAGTACAATGGCCAAAAACAATTTGAAAAAACCCTATAAGATCATGTTGGCTAGGTGGGTAAACAAAACATTAGACTAGACATTGTCCAAACAAAATATCAAATTTGGTTTTGAAGTTACAAAAATCTAGCCTATAAACCTTAGTGCAATGATGGACAAGATTTTGCCTAATGAAATGTAAACAACAACAAACAATAATACAAAAAATGAAAAAGAAGATTATAGGTTTCATGTTGAAACTAATGGTAGTCCTAGATGGGGGGCAAGGTTCCAAGTTGCCACATGTTTCATTAATATTACAAAAACAATTCCTACAATAGTTGGGGAACATTCAAGTTATTCTACTTGAACCAAAATATTATGTGGAAATGTTAAACAATTTTGCTATGACCAAAAACAAAACCCAAAATCCCAAGAATTGATGGTTGTTTTGAACTATGAACATGAACAACCATTGCAAGCACTTCAAACTAAACAAAACCTTTTACCACACTAGTACGAAAATGGGGTGTGGTTCACTACCTTAAATCATTGTGGGACCTTAAACTTGAAACGTGTGCATTAAACACCTCAATGATTTCACCTTGATTTGAAGTTATTTGACTATAAGGCCACTATGTAAACATCATGTTTCATTATTAACTAAAATAAATTCATTATTGTAATTTATTATAGTAAATAGATTTATTTTAACTTATTGTTTTAAATACCCTAAGCTACTATAAACTATACCCTATGTTATTTCATGTTAAATATACTAACTTATTATAGGCTTTTTAATTTAAATTATTTCAACCAAATTTATTGAACTAGCCCTAGGCACTTTAGGTTATTCAAAATCATTTTACTCTATGTTATTATAAAGTATTTTATTTTAAGGTATAATAATTTAAAATAACCAATAATAATTTAAAGTAAAAAACATTAAATAACCAAGAACAAATAGTAATAACTTGCAAATAAAATAGTTTTAATTAGCCAAAAATAACCTACAATAATTAAAAATAACCTACAATAGAATAACTAATAATAGCTTATGATACATTAACCAACAATAGCCTTGACATAATAACCTATGATAACATAACATAAAATAACTAACAATAGCTTACAACAAAATAACTTATAATAATAACCTATGGTAAAATTGCCAAGAATTACCAAAAATAGTATGTGGTAAAAAAGAACATGCATAATAATATGTGATGACAAAAAATATCAATCATTTAAATAATGATTCAATGGTTAATGCCTTACTCTTTAAACATGGAGGTGAAAAGAGGTGAAGGGTTTTCATAGTTGCACCCTAGGTTGGTGAGTTAGGTTCTTGGCATAGACTAGGTAGCCTAATGAAGGTTCCTAGGTGCTTAACCTAGGTTCGTAATTAACTATTAGAGAATTTAATATCGATGATTTAATAATTACTGAATTTATTACTAATAATTTAACTATTAATGAATTCACATGTCGATAATAATTGGTCCCTATTTATTAAGGGGTTGGCCATTTTCACCATGGTGAATTTGTTTAATTTAACTCAAAATGTAATGAAACATATGGGTGCAAACGAGATACAATGAGTCAACATGATTACTTTTATATATATATATGTTTTTTTCCTAAAAAGAAATTTTTTCGTATGAATGAATTTTGGAACAATTTTTTTTGCAATTTGTTATAATAGATGTTTATAGTTGTCCAAGTACATGACATCATTTTTGAATAAATATGAATTTCTGATTCCTTGCAAATTTAATGTTTCATCTTTTTAAATGATAATAATTCAATTCATAACCAATTTTTATATTTTTACATTTTTTTTATAATAAACTACAACTTTTTTAAACTCATCATTTACATTTTACCCCATCTATGTAAGGCAAAGGACTTTTGAACTTTTAAAATTTTAAATCAATTTTGGAAAGTTTATTTTATCTTTAAATTTTTAAAATTCCGCATTTTTAGGGTATGAATTTTTAAAATTTTGGTTAATATGTTTTTATCCTCTTAATTTTTTTTCCCATCAAATTTGTTTTATTATGTGAATCCTTTTGATAGTCCTTTGCAGAATTGACTCATGTCTAACATGTTGATGTTTACTTTTAGAGGTTTTTAATCAAAACTTAAACTTAAAATTTCATCAAATGGATTTTTGCTTTGAATTCCTTGACATTCATATGAATGATAAAATAATAACTTGCCATGATTGCCATGGCTTTAAATGGAAAAACATAAATATTTATCCAATTTTGATTTTTTTTTTTTCAATCTAACACCCTTGTTGGCTTGTGACTACACCCATATAGTAAACTTGGATGCATATTGGTGTAGTGTCAAGACTTGGCCTTTCCCAACTTGTTGTCATTCCCACCTTCACCTATATGAAAAACCAAGGGCAAGGAACCCTTAGTGGATTATTCACAAATTCATGTAATGACTTTTGATAAATATTTTAAAATCATATGAAAAAAAGGTTGGTGAAGGAGATAACATAAGAAATTAAGGAAAGTAAAAGAAAGGAAAGAAAAAGAGAACAAGCTAAAAAGATGCTAAATTCTTAAACTAGGGCTAAATGTACAACCTTAAAAAATATAAAAATGTAAGCAAGATCAAATTTAACAACTTGGTATGTTGCAATAGTGAAGAAATGGGTAATGGCAAGCTATGGCAACCCCCTTTTAAGCCTTTTGAATATAATATTATAATATATACACAACTCAAACATGATGCATTTAATTTTGGGTTTAACTTTTGTTTTCAAAATATGATTTTTACTAAATTAATCCTATTTGATATTATTTGAAAAAACATTATCATTTAAATTCAAGGAGCCATGGGTATATTTGAGACATGCACAATATATTAAAGCCCAAATTTCATTTTAGATTTCATTAGGTATTTGATTTCATTAATCATCCAAATAAATATTTGAAATGATTTTATGGATTTTTCCAACTTGCAATGCTTGTCATATTCCATTTCAAAATGATTATTTGTCAATCTGTCAATTTATTACATAGTAAAAAAAACCCCATTTTTGAAATGAAAATTACTAAAATCTTCATATGATTCACAAACATAATTCAAAATATGTGGAATCACATGTGAAATAAATGCTACAATTTTTCACAAAGATTAAAAGTCATTAAAAAAAATTTGGGAATATATTTTCAGTTTTTAGTACATAAGTACATGTATATTTCTTCTACAAATATGTTCCAATCCATCATGATATACATAGAAAATAATTAATTTTTATTTTATTTTATTGCTTGACTTATGTTTTACCATAATATGCAAAAACATTGTGAAACTCCTTCCTAATGACATGATTTAGGACCCTAAAAACATTCACCCAAGAAAACAATATACAATGTTTCAATCATTCACTATGCTTGGGGCTGATTGCATTGAAATATTCAAGCAATTCTACATGCTCAACTCCATAAGGATATTGCAAAACTATTGGAACATCCTCTCAACAGCTCAAAAATTGGCTAGATTAATAACAATCTTGACCAATATGTGAAGAAAATTGAGCACTAAAAAGAAAAACATGGTGAAGACCAAGAAGAAACACCAAGAAGAAGAAGAGCACAATGGATTGGGTTCAACCAACAAGAACATGATGAAGAGCCATGTTCAACCCAAAAAAAGAAGAGCACATTTAGGTTTAGGTTCAACCAAAAAGAAGAAAAACATAATGAAGATTGGGATTGACCAAGAAGATGAAGAATATGGTAAGGACCTTGGTTCAACCAAGAAGAAAAAGTTCACATGGTGAGGACCTCAATTCAATTAGGAAGAAAAAAAACACAATATTATTGAAAATTCACCACCCAAAAAATCATTGGTTTGACCTCTGAACTTGCATATTTAATACTCCAAACTTGCAACAATTTGTTAACAAGAAAATGGTGTTGCAATAGTTCTATGAGTCAGTCTTCGAACACAAACCATAGTTGCCCAGTTATGTAGCTTTTTTAAAAAACAATTAGATCCAGTTCTTCTAGGACTTGATTTTGAAAGAGCTCGAAAATTATCAAACTAGTTCTGATACATTTACCCAGAAACCAATGGTTCCTTTCCAGTTCATTCATGAGAATCATGGCCTCTTCATGTTTGTGAAATAGAAGACTGGAACTAAAGGTTCCTTTAATTTTGAAGTGTTTTCCTCTCAGCAAATTAAAACCCGTGATTCTTTGATTTTAAAATTTCCAAAAACCGGAATTGGAGGATTATCAACAAAATCATATACCTACTCAACACTGCAAGGAAGATTAATTTTTACTTTTTTGAGTTTGAAAGCACCTCACAATTCTAATTGTTTCAAATTGGACAACTTTTTATAGAGATAGTTTTTTTTTATTGGCCTTGCCTACCAAGGCAAGGATATTGTGTTTAGATTTATTATAGAGTATAGTAGCTTAAAGATTTTGGCCCTTAGGTAATAGGTCTATTTTTATATGAAGATTCTTGAAAGATGATATTTTAGCTTGTGTTGAAACTTGAGATTAGTTATTAAATCATAATATCTTAAGGACTTTGGTTTCTGTTAGAGGATTTTTTGAAGACTATATTTTTGCATGGTGAAATATTTGAATTTCTATAAATTTTGTTTGCCTTAAGATACTTTTTTAATGTAAATGGCAAGGCCATAGTGTGACACACCCCTTGTTTTGTAATAATTTTGAAGAATTTTTTTGGTGTTAGGGGATAGTGTAATATCTACAGTAATATTGCTTCAATGCAAGGCATTCAGAAAACAGAATGTCTGCTCATGTGGGCATTTTGCTTTTCACATTAATGTACATTGTTTCCCCACCCTCAGCCATTATCCTACACATGATAGGAAGGTAAATGTACCTTGTCTACACATTCAGCAACAATATTCACTAACTATCCTTACAAGACATTAAACCTTGAAACACTAAACCTAAATTCTAACATGTTCATGAATGTGTTTTAATTGAATTTTGAACTTGCAGTTCTACAACTTCATTTGGTAGTTCTATAGATCTTGTGATGCAGCACCCTTATAACTCAATTGTGGATGAACCATAACTAAGTTTAATCAGTCCAAGTTCTAGCCTTGGTAACCTAGCATGTAAACCATCCTACTTCGCTCTCACACTACATAGGTAACTACTTGATTTGGCTAGTTATTGAAAATCGACCCGGTTACCAACATGAATATAATTTTCAGTATGAGATAACCTAGCTATCGGTTTTTCGGTATTAATAATATTTAAGCAAAAATTTACTTGGTTCAATATTTCAATTTTTGTGCCCAAAAATATCATGATGGTAGGGGGTTTTTTTTATAGGGTTTAGGTTTTGCCTATATTCTTATGGGGACCACTAAAATTCACCCAATTCAATTATTCATTCAACTTTCATCCTTTTTCATCCAAACCTTTTCATCCATTAAAATATTTTTTCTTTGCCCAAAACTTAAAAGCCTAAATTGTCAATTTCACACTTTGGTGTCCACTTTTCTTGTTGATATTTGTTGACAAAGTTTGAACAAAGAGTAATGTAAAAGAAGAATTTGCAAACCTTTTTTTTACCTTTTTCTTAGTTTGATTTTCAGGTTCCAATTTTGTTCAACTTTTTTTTTGTGGGTTTTTATTGCCAATTCATCACAGTGTATTTTTAGATACTTTTATAGAGCATAAAAAGCTTGTACACATTTTGAAAAATGGAATGTTTATAGAGTTTTTTTTCTCTTAACGATATTTGGCAAGTATTAGTTGAATGTACCCATTAGCTATCACGAAAATAATAATAATATCAATCTTTATGTTGCATAAAGCCCTTGAGGGTGGGCTTTATTGGATTCAAGCCTCCACTCACCTCTGCTTCATGGGGCCCTTATTCGAATAAAGCTCAACCCCTTGGCTTTACCCAAATGTGCACACACCGTAGTTGGAGTTGGAGGATCATTGTTTAAAAATGGGAGCTTGTTGTCATCAATGGAAGTAATAACAAACAATGAAAAATACTATTATTGCATCACTGCCCCCATTCAACTTTATTTTTGTTATCTTCCATCCATTTTTGAAACGTAGCATTGGGTTTTTTTTTTTTTTTTTTTTATTTTGCTTTTTTTTTCTTG
>Ga0209208_10010769_pt1 | contig 11799 bp, 11 predicted proteins | sample S1TSphfallax_3_FD_187694 | JGI IMG/M metagenome (GOLD analysis project Ga0209208, IMG submission 187694) | Host-associated microbial communities from peat moss isolated from Minnesota, USA - S1T2_Fd - Sphagnum fallax MG (SPAdes) (version 2) | ecosystem: Host-associated > Plants > Peat moss >...
AGAACCGGCGGCAGACTCCACAGATTGCAAAATTTCTTGAGTCTCTGATAGCTTGCGCGCAACACATTTACATTGAAGTTTGTTGAGCTTCAGGAGTTGCTCCTTTTCGCCAGACGTAAGATCCAAAGCCTCCACTATCGTCTCCTTCGCCAAGTCCAGGAAATTTGGGGCCATGATCAGCACTGCTCCCAACCTCTCTACAAACACCAGAACCTTCTTTTCCAAGCGGAGGTATGAATTCTCCTAGTGCATCAAAGGAACGACCAAGGATTCACCGTTACTTGGACTCCCCTCCTTCTATGGCGACTTCTTCTGCACCATAAACTCTAAGAACCCATTTTGTCAGGGGTGATAGGCTGTCTATGGCAGAACTGAGTTTCATCCTGTCTTTCCTTTTCCCTGAGCGTCTCCATTGGTGCTACGTATATTTTCACTACCATTATCATTATTCTCGAACCTTGTGCATACTGAGATTTAATAAAAAAATTCCTTACTTTGGGGATACCACTGAAAGAGAGGATAGGGGGTGAAAACACAAAGGATAGGGGATGAATGAGAGGGTGACTTTATGGACAACTCTATTATGTACATAGGAAAATGGGTAAGACACTTTGTGGTTACATACTAGGTTAATCATTCAAGGGGCCAATTTGCTTCTCGTTATTTGATAAAAAATGAGTTTCTCACTGCCCAGTTTACCTTGGGCTGTTTTTTAAAAAAATTTAATACTACCTTTTTCTCACGGCCATAACCACACACACAAATAACATTGCATCTGGATACCTTTAAAATGAGAAGGGTGCAGGGTTTTTTCTTTTGATTTGGGGGGTTGGGGGCGGTGGGAAGGGATTTTTATTTCTTTTCCTATTCCCAATGTGTTCCCATCAATTGACAATTGTGTGGTAAATGATTAGAATTTTTTATTCAAGTGGCAACAAGGATACTCCAAATAATAACCATTGTAGGCCCATATAAGGGGACCCAACTTCATTAATGAAAGAATAGTGCAGTAGATCATGAATAAACAAAGGACCTCAACTAAGATCATGATTACTAAAGCGTCACCAAGCACACGTAGGGAGAATGAGTCCTCCAAAGAAGAACATTTATTAATCTTTCAAAGGTCACACGTGGGGAGAATGAGTCCTCCAAAGAAGCACATTTATTAACCTTTCAAAGGGAAGACCGTTGTAAATTCTTATTAAGCACTTTGCATTCCTACCAAAAATATTCAGCACAAGATCAAATTTAAACTTAAGTTAAAATCAAATGAATAATTCATTTTTATTTTCAACTCTTTTTCAAGTATGTATTCTTTACAAGCTAAAATAGAAGAACAACTTCAACTTTGCTTAGAATTCTTACATCGTAATATTATAATGTTGAAATATGCAAGAACAAATCACAATTCATATCTATCAATAAAAGTAAAACATGTTGAAAAAGATAGGTTAAGTTTGAAACTTCATATGTACAAAGGAAGAAAGTAAAACATTGAGTGAAAAAATCAGCAAAATATTCAAAAATAGATATACATATAATAAACCTTAAGGTTAAATGAAGCATGTAAAAGAAGGATAAGCGTAAAAGATAGAGACAAAAATTATAGATTATATTTACAACCAAAGGTTCAAAAAATACTTGGAGTTATGCTAGATCCAACAATTTATAGTTTGAAATGTTAAATCAAGGATATTAAAAAAAAAAAAAGGGGGATCATTTTAAGTTGTATCAATTGTTTTATGAATTTATATTTACAACCTGCACATCAATAGAAAATGTTGATTTATTGTGCAAATATTTTATAAATTTTTTAATTTTCATCAATTTTATTATAACATTATTTGAAGATGGATTAACAATGTTTTCAAAATTAGTACACTTTTTAGATTCTCGGGTTGTATACAGAAAAAAGAAAGGTACATTGTTGGTTGGGTCAAAACTCAAAACACACACCACTGAATTCCTAGAAGCTCAAATTAAGAAAAACCAAACAATCGTGAACATGACTATGCTTCAAAGGTAATGAAAAAACATGTCAAAGTTTACAAATAATAGATAAGGAAAATGTGCCCTTTGTTTCTAAATTAAAGACTAGAAGATCAACACTGCAATTGAATTGAATATCTACAGTAAGTAGCAAAGGCATGTGAACAAATGAAACATTAAAAGTAATAATGGATGTTATTGAAAGCAATTCCTTGAAGAGGGCCAACAAGTCATGGAACATTCCTTTGAGTTCATTTATTGATCACCTAAATGGTAAAACAAGATGGGGCCATGAAGTATGTTCCAATTTTCAAACAAATGTGTACATGTAAAATTTCATTCACTTTGAATTATTCTAAAGATCACATATAAATGATTTGGGCTTCAAATTAAAAGAAATCACAAGAATCATGAATATGAAATTGAATCATAATTGTGCATTTGCGTAAGGGTTGTCAATATCAGCCTTGTCATGTCACATCAATTTCATTTGTTTAGATCCCGACGTAACCTTGTGTCATGTTAGTTTAGGGTCAACCTAAAGTCAAGTTAAACTGAATACAATATTTTTTGTATCAAGGGTAAAATATTTACCCTTGTGGACATAACACATGTAGACTATGTAAAAAAGTTACCATGCCAAGCCAACACATGCACTATTGGTTGAAAAATTAAACGAATTATCGCAACCCTAACCTTGGGCTTGCAACCAAGGCAAGGTCTTGCAAGGTTGTGGGCCAAGGAGTCACGGCGCATGTTCGGGAGCAGTTCCAAAGGAGCTTCCACTTTGGGAGTTGGAGTCCCGGTGGACTCATGAATTTTCAAAGAACGATTACAGGGATCAAAACTCAATGGATTGAGGATTTCCTTATATCATTGGAAATCTCTTAGAACATAGATGTCTAAAATGGGCTCGCATGACCCGTTTGGACATGTAAAACACAAGTTATGGCCAAAAGAAGGGCCAAGACTCAACCACTAAAAGTCGAGAATCACCCTAATTCCCTCGCGTGCAAGTAACGTGCGACATACCGTTGGAAAGCTCTTGATGAAGGCTACAACTTTTCTTTAGACTTCATCTCAATCAGAGGTCTGCACGCAAAGTTATGGGCCCCCAAAATCGCGGGAATCCTAGTTGTGAGAATTTTGGGACTCTCACTTGGGAGTCTCGAGACAAAATGTCATTTGGATATGGGCCTTGTGGAGAGGCACAGAGTATACTATAAGGGGGAAGGTGGTGGCTTCCCCCAGGTCTGAGCCGTGGTGAGTCTTGTGAGTCCGAGTTTACATGTGGCTCGTCCTAGCACCAAAAGTGTTCCAACTATGCATTAACCAACTTGTTGTTTGGTTTGTGTAGGTCCATGTGAATGATTAAGTGCTTGTCATTATTCTTAATCCCATCTCGGAGCTCCAGCACACCCCTCTACCCCCAAAGTGTTGTGAGCCAAGGAACATGCTCGAACTCCTTACTCTTCCATTGTTTCACTTCAAACTCACATTTGAATCTATCAAGGAGCTTGGGGGTGCGTCACATACTTGATAACCTTGATATAATATTTTTTGTATCAAGGGTAAAATAGCTACCCTTGTGGACATAACACATGTAGACTATGTAAAAAAGTTACCATGCTAAGCCAACATGTGCACTCTTGGTTGAAAAATAAAATAACATTAAATGATGAAACCACTAAATGCCACAACAAGAAAACTCTATTGGATTTTTTATAACTAGATAGATATTAACCATCCATCTAATCAACTACATTGACCTCAATGGTTCATTACATCATGTAATTAATCTCGACCATCTAGATCATGACTGAAATTCAATTACAATATACTTAACCATGTCCATGGATGGACTGAATTTGTCCACCCCTTTCCAAATAGTGATTGCCCTATTGAGGAATGCGATCAAATTTGTCCACCCTTGTCGAAGTAACGATCAGCCTTATCAAAAGAATGTGATTGAATTTGTGTTACTCTTACAAACGATCGACCCTATTTAAGAGTGTGACTGAATTTTGGTTACGTTAACAAGCAATTGCCACTCTCTAATAATGCGATCAAAATTGAGTTGCCCATGTGAATGATCAACCTTGTCTAATAATAGGATTAAATTTTAGTTGCCCTTGCGAACGATCGACCATGTCTAAGACTAAGATTGAATTTCAATTGCCCCTAGAAGCAATCACCCCTATCCAAGAATGTAATCAAAATTGTCCACCTTTTCCAGGTAATGATTGGCCTTATCCAAGGAATGCAACTGAAATTGTCCACCCCTATCTTGGTAATGATCGACCCTTTCCAAAGAGTGCAACCAAATTTTGATTTTAGTTCATTTTAAATTTAACTTTAATGGTTATGCTTATTAAAGGATTAAACTTCTTTGATTAACTCATCCCAATTAACAAAAAAGAAATTAAGGTGAAAATGTAAGACGAAGTCTCCTCAGTATGTAATTCTCAAAATGAAAATGAAAAACAAAACATATGAAATAAAAAATCAAATTGCATGTAAATTGCAAATTAGTTTCCAACTAAAAAGTTTATTTCACATCTGATCTCTTCATTTTAACTTTGTAAGTTATATAAATAAGTAGATAAATGATTAATTAAATATTTAATTAGCTAACTCATTACTAATCAACTACTTAATTCATTTAATTACAAACTATTATTTCGTAATTCAAAAATAAAAATAAAAGACTAAAATAATAGCATGTAATTATTAATTGAGTTATTAGTTATTAAATAGTAATTCATACATAATAAAACATTAACGAATTAACAATTATTATATAAACATTGATTAATTAATTAACTTATTAGTTATAAGATTTCATTAATGGTTCCTAAATATTCAAATAAATAACTATGTTAACTAAAGTATGGGAGGGAGCATGGTTCTGCCCACCATCTGCAAGGCACACAGAGTGGCAGGACCTTCAAGGAAAAAAGGGCTGAAAAAGGATGATGCCCATGATATTAGCTCTTAGAAGTTTGTTGCAACCAATAAGCCCAAAAATGGAACAGTTACCTTAGATGAATGGGAAATGTACATGCTCATAGTGAGGGACACATGTGGTCAGCCCAGATCAATGTGTTAAGCTTTCTACTGTATCTTCTATCAAAATTTGGTGGCCTCTGAGACCATTACAAAAGTCTCGTGCACCCATTATCTTCTTCCCTGGTGGCTGAAGTTCCAAGATATGCAGAGCAGACCTTTCCCCACAAGGAACAACGAGTGCATTGTCAATCAGCTGCACCACCCCATCAGCCTCTCTAATTGCTGCAGGAGGCTTCACTCTTGTTGTCACTATCTTGAGGTCTATGACCTTGGATTTTCCATCAGATGCTTGAAGGTAAAATCGACCCTTTGCTCCTGGCCATTCTGAAAATGCACGCACCTGGCAAGCAGCACTTTTATGAGAATCTTTGGGACACACTATTTGTGTAGCCTAAAACCAATCACCTGGACCAACAGTGGCACAAGCACTTCAACCAAGTACTGGCAAATGCTGGCTGCAAATTCAGCAATGCTGGATGAATGAGCAGTGGTCCTTGCACTGATTCTCATAAGAAACTGTGTCCCCTTTTAGCTCTGAAATCTGGGCTCATACACTTCAAGACAGAAGAGCACTTTGAAGGTCAGATAAAGTGAACCTTGTTGTGCAACGTCAATGCAGGTTCCTTGAAAGACAGCAGTGCCTCCTCAACAGTTACCTGCACACAATTGAAAAATGTACCCTAAAATGAAGAAGTACTAGGAATTCCTGATAGGAAACATGGCTACATGCCCTCAACCCTATGGGTATCATCATATAGGAGACTTCATGCAGCAGAACTCTATAGCTGTCACCCATGCTGGCTGCTAATGACATTGGGTGTTGTCAGCAACCAACAGATGCTTTCCTCCCAATCACTCCAGATGATCATTTTAGCAGACTCTCCATCCTTGGAAAAGGCAACAACTTGATATTTAGATTTTGATCTGATGGAGCCAGGTAACATTGTGCAACATATCAAGTTTCCATTGATGAAACAGTGACAATTCCAAAATTCTCTTTTCCAAACTCTGACTTTTGACTGCTTCAACCATGTATCCAAATCCTGTCAATGGTTAGAGGAGCTGATGTGGACTAAACCATGGCTAACCGATGTTTGCTTACTTTTGGAGCCATTGAAGCCAGTGATGAGTCTTGTTCTATGGCCTTGTCTGCTGCTGAACCATCCAGTATGGATGGTAGTTCTTGAAGGAGCAATTCTGTACCTGCTATGACAACCTCCAGCAGTGTTACTTCATACAAGTATCAGCAATCACAAAGCATGAACCCATGTTCAATCAGCGACGGACATGTGGTACAATGCTGTGGTTGACCATCACTAGATCTCAAAAATTGTCAGCTAAATTCCAAAGTTATAAGATTCAAACATTTTCAATTGCTGAGGCTAATGGAATCCACAGTATCCTGCATTATGGCAAATAGAAAACCTATGTGCATAGTGCAGGGACCAGGTCAATCATTGTAGTACTGGATCCACATGGTGCAAATGATCAATTGAAAGTACTTGACAGCCTGGTTTCAGCCATCAGGCAAATGCTTATACAGTAAGAACAGATAGCACAAGTACCTTTCTTGAACAGTAAGCTCAGCAACTCTGGTGCCTACATGAGAATCAACAATTATAACCACCCATAAGTACAAACTGGAATCTTATCACATAAGACCAATCATCTTTCAACATACATAGACAGGGTGTGCAACTTCTTCTGCAAGAACTTCAACAAGCAAATATCCACAAATCTAAGGTGTTTCAAGATTACCTGCTGCATAGTCAAGACACACAACAAGGATAACATCTATGGGTGCAGGTGACATCTTTGGATTCACAAATTTGTTAACTCAATCAACCAGCTCATTGGTGATGTTTTGCCCATATCATACATGGGTAACTTGTTACATTGTCTTTGTCACACTACTGAAGTTCACAACTTTGCCTACCTTAATATCAGGATCTACGTCCATGTGTCCTGATGCAATGATTGGTCCTGAGTCCATGGCCCGAACAGTATATGCAACACTTACTCCTGTCTCTTTCACTCCATCCTGTAACCAAACCATATATCCACACATTTGTAGACAAAGAAACTCATATAACTCCAACACTGCTTTATCAGTACATCTTTCATTGATTCCTTGCTCCACAATGTCCATTCTACTCACCAATGGCCCAGTCACTATTGAATGGTGCCAGACACATCTGAAATATCCATTGAAATGCTGAGAAATCTCCAGAACAATTTGAATTGACATTATAGTGAGTGCAGAGAAGTTGGACACTGAGCTTTGGCAACTTCCTTGAATGGTGTCAATCAGAATCTCTGACCAGGTTTAAGGTATAGGGTTTAAAGCATTTTTACCAGTAGAGCTCGTTGAACAGGTGCAGCACCACGATATAAGGGTAGCAAGCTGGGATGCACATTTACAGTACCTGCAACACCCCACATTTTGTACACAGATAAAGAAAATAAGGTTAGATGAGGTTCTGAAGACCAGTGACAAATCAAGATTCATGACAATCGAGAAGGATGCAAAGGCAATAGAGAAAAAGGTGGTGGTGAAGTAGTGCACTGCAGAGAACAGAAGAGAGAGGTTACCACATGGTGGTATAGCAAGAAATCTTGAAGGGAGATAGTTGCCATAAGCCGCAGTTACACAAAGATCAGGGCCCAGTGATTTCAAATCTGCCAAGAAACCTTCCTGCATCAAATCCACCACAAAGAAAACTTTGCTCTAGCACTTTGTTCTACCTGCCTTGCAGTGTCACAATTGACCAGAAACAAGCACAAACCTTGAACATAAATGAACAATATAGTGCTTTGCAATCAAGACTAAGAAAACTGCATAAACTGGAATCAGCGACACAGTTATTCAGATGGAGCAAACATGTGCATTGCTGGTTGTTGTTCAAGGTTTTGAATTTGGAAAAAAAAAAGATTTCTCAATTTGGATATGGAAGAGCAGGTTTTGAGGAATTTACACATTCAGGAGCTGACCTCTGATGCTTTATCTGGTGACCATATGAGAGAAGCTGGAAAGTTGCGAGCCAGAGCTCGTTCAGCTACAGCTGATGGCATGATCTGCTTCCTCCCACGTCCCTTCACTGAGGGTGGCTGCGTCACAACTGCACCAATCTGCGTTCCACACCTGAAGCTCCCTCTCTGAGAATCCATTCACCAAAACGTCGTGGAGCTTTGAAGAATGTTACAAGCTTGCAATTCTCGTACATCTCTAAGCTTTGGATAATGGTACAAGCTTGCCACTCATAGGATCGTACCTCGAAGGAAGCAGACTCTGCTTGTGCTGCATCCAGTAATGCGTCTAGCATGTCTGCAGCAACCTGCACAAATGCCACAACAATATGATCAAGGAAACAATCAATCCATGAGACAAAAACAGTTGACCCGAAGCTTCAATCAATCGAAAACCGCTGCTTGCTGCGAGAGGAAAGGGAATTCGCGGCAGCACAGACAGAAGAAGAAACGGTACCTCAGGAGTTCCAAGGAAAACGAGCTTCTTCTTCTGCTTCCCTTGCTGGTCTGCCGTGCAAAAACACCGCAGCAATACATCGCGCCCGATGCGTGGTCTCAGAAAACAAGCACGGTGCAACAAGAAAGACGATGGAAGGCACACTCGGGAAGAAGAAGACAGGAGACGGAGCGGCCACAACGGAGCCATCTTCTTCTTCCTTCCGAATGGATTGGCAAGCACAGATTGAGCATTAGGGCTCAAGAATGAATCTGATTAGGGCTTGAGCGTCACGCCTTCGTCTTTCTTATCAAGACAAGAGAGACACAGGCGGAGAAAGATCGAGAAGAAGGTGGCTGTAGGGAGAAAGGCACAGAGACAGGGAGACAGAGAAGAACATCAGAAGAAACGGCGTAACATGTCGACACGGAAAGGTGGTGTAACTAGAGGCAATCCGAAACACCAGAATGCGTCAGCGGCCCTCTATCCCACTTCTGTTTTCTGCAACCATCCAAAGCTTTTCCCCCTTCAATTGTGCTCGTCATCTTCGGACTTACTGTTGCAATTCTTAGTAGAAGAAGTGGGACGCAGTTTGCAAGATGCACAATTGGCTCTCTCTCTCTCTCTCTCTCTCTCTCTCTCTCTCTCTCTGACTCGCAGATGCTTTGTGGGTATTGTGCAGGGTTGTTTGGAAACCGAATTCAGGAGTGAAGAAGAATGAGAAGGTATGTTGGCGGGGCATTTTGAGCCTCTTGTTGGGTTTTCCTTTCATAGTGATGCACGCACACGTTGCACTATTGTTGACAAGCATCGGTTCCGTTCGTGGTTTTGGAATTATTTCTCGAATGGTTTGCCTTGCGTTGTCACCTCCCTCATGTGGGTTTTCAAGCGAGAGAAGCTGCTGCTGGAGGGGAGAAGAGGAGAGAAGAGATTCTTGAGATTCTTACAAACGACTGGAAACGCTATGTGATGATTGTGGTTTGCAGGAATTGGGAGGCAAGTTTCGTCCATATGCAGAAATCACTGGAGTATGTCCCCGTTGCAAGCAGCAAATAGAGTGGAGACGGAAGTATTGCTCTCACTCACTATTGCTATTGCTGATTTTTTTTCTTAGGGTTTAGTGAGCTTCTCCTGCTGATTTGGGTCTGGGAGGGGAGGGGTGTGAGCTTGTCTTGCTGACTTGCTTAGGTGGGGTTTGTTGAGCTTGTCTTGCTGATTTGCTTAGGAGATTCTGTGAGCTTGCCCTGCTGATTTTTTTTAGGGTTTTGTGAGCTTGTTCTCTCATTTGCATGGGGGTGTTTTGTGAGCTTGTCTGGCTAATCTCCATTGGGTTTTGAGAGGTTATACGAAACATACATAACAAGCATCCTTTCTATGGGATCCTGTGACAATCTAGCTCCAAGAGTTGTTGTAAGAATCTGTTTGCTGGAGAATCATGGGTATCAAATTCAGGCTGTCTGGACTCTCACATCAATGTTTGGCTGAGCATCAGGTGTTGGATTTGAGCGTTTTAGGATTCAAAGCTCTGTGTTTCACTCAAGAAAAATTACTGAGTCTTAACTTCCAGTGTTCTACATATCATGCTTTCTTCTACAGCTGAATGTTGCATTTGCTAACATTTACTCTGCCTCCCTTGCTATGTATTTGTACTTTGAGTTTGAGAATTTGACACACATTTTTTGTATGTTTTGTTTCACACAGATATGGGAAGTACAAGCCATTAACTGAGCCAGCTAAATGGTGAATACTCCTGAAAAGATTCTATATGTCATTAGGGTTCAGGATTTCTCAACCTTATGTTCTCAGAATGCAAAGCTTTCAGCAAAGGGTTGCAGGGTTTTGAAAGAAGCAGCTGTGATGCACCTTTTTTGAACCTTGAAGCTCCCTCTCAACGTGAAGTCTACTCATGTTCATTGAGTGATCAATTCATGCAAGCTTTTAGTTCCTGTGATGAAATCCATAGCTTGGACCATTGCTTGCTCATTGCTTTGTTTTTCTGGATTGTTTCTGCAGTCATGATTGTGGGAAGCGATCAGTGCGCCAAGCATATCACACCCTCTGCACAGGTAAATACAGTTTCTGGTCACACAGCCAAGCCTCCTTTGTTGCTTTGTAGTTTGTTACTGCAAAGGACTGATGATAACAGCAAGGAGAAATCTATTTTGAGGAGACAGATAATAACAGGAGAGAGAGAATCCTATTTTAGTTGGGAAAGGGACAAAGGATTTGGATTAAGAAAGGTTATGACACATTGGACGAGCTATGGCAACCATTTCAGAGCTGACAGTGGGGGTTGTGGTTTGTAGCTTGTTCGAAGCAGCGAAATGTATGTGCCAAATGCTGTCATCCAGCCACAACCATTATTGGAAGGTGTGTCAGTACTTTCTTCCTTGTGTCTCTCAAAACCAGGCTTTTTCTTCCCCAATGAGTCTTCACAAGTCTCTTTTGCAAAAATGGAGAGTTTGTTTCTGCTTTTGACATGAAATGGTTTCTCTTTACTACTGTGCTCTTGCTTGAGCTGACATCGATCAGAAGATGAAGGGAGCAAAAAGCACCCATGTTAGAATTTATCAACAAGTTGATGACATGTCTTTTTGTTTTGTGGCGAATCTCACAGCAACGTGGATGAAGAGGAGGAGGAACGCAGGCAACTAGAGGAGGTAACAAAGCTTCACTCATGTCACTACACTTTGTGAAGGCTCCCAGAAGAAGATGGACTAAAATGCTTTCTAGAATCTCATTGCTTCTGTGCTGGTGGAAACACCAGTTCAGATGTGGCATTGCTGTCTATTTTCAAGAGTTTTTTCTTACCTGAGTTTTGTCCGCTGAATGACCTGGTAGATCTGGGATTCTGTTCTGATCATCTCTACATATATTGTCTTGAAATTCCAGGCTGTTAAAAACATGCGTGAGAGAGATCGAAGGACAGTTCTACGAACTGTGAGTTTCAGAGTCTTCCATCTTGCTGTTGAATGCATACTTTTTCCAGAAATGTTTGTCCTGAGTCCCCCCCCCACAGGTCTTTTCTTCCTCCTGGTCCTCAATCTTGTCTTGTTTTTCCTCAGAAAAGGCTAGAACTGGAAAATTGAGCTCATCTTGTGCTTCATCCTCTTCATGTTACTGGTACACTTTTGCTTATAGACACATTCTTGTATCTTAGATGGCAGGAGGTACAGGAACAAGGCAATCAGTCAAATTGACAAATTCAGATGAGAAAGATGATTCAGATTCAGAATCTGAGGCAGATGATGAGGACACTGAAGGACAAGATCCTGATT
>Ga0209208_10010770_pt1 | contig 11799 bp, 10 predicted proteins | sample S1TSphfallax_3_FD_187694 | JGI IMG/M metagenome (GOLD analysis project Ga0209208, IMG submission 187694) | Host-associated microbial communities from peat moss isolated from Minnesota, USA - S1T2_Fd - Sphagnum fallax MG (SPAdes) (version 2) | ecosystem: Host-associated > Plants > Peat moss >...
CAAACTTGCATCCAAATAAAAAAAAAATATATAACAATAATAAAAATAAAAAATACATAAAAATAAAAATAAAAAAGTTAAAAGTTTCTAAAACATGAACCAAGGTGGCCGAAGGTCACGGGCACCCACTAGTAGCACTAAATAACTGACAGTTTCCAGGGTGATATGTATAAAAGAATGGCCTGAGTAGAGGCCCTTCCATGATTTTCGACTTGTTCCCTCGGCTTAACGGCGTTGAGCACAAATCTCAAATCAGTCCTGGGGAACATGTCGAAAATCACGGAAGGGCCTGTACTCAGGTCCGTTTCTTTTGTAAAGCAGAGCTCGGGTTTCTTCACGTTTTATAAATAGTGACAGGCTGGATGGTACCTTCCGCTGGTCAGAAGATCCCGCTTGTTAAAAAAGGTTTCTTCAGGCAGGTAAGGGAGCTGAAAATACAAAGGAAAAATCCAGGCAGTGCTTTATGTCTATATATATATACAAACCATGGTTCTCAAAAAATCAAAGAGCTGGGTTCAGATATGTAACTGCCAGTCTTTGTCAAGTGTTTGAAAAAACTGGAGCCAGAGGTTCTTTGATTCTGAAAATTTCTGAAAAATTGGATTTAGAGGTTGTAATTTCTCGGGTTTTGAAAAAGATAAAAAAAATGAAACAAAAGGTTATTATTAAGAAAAACCTTGTTCTCCATACAGAGCATCATTTTATTCTGGGCGAAAAAAGGGGCTATGAATGGCCTTAAGGATTGTGGGGCATAATATTTGAAAAAATCACCTCAATTTCAGGGTCACCAAAGGGATTGTAGCCAACCTTCATATCAATGATTTTCTTTCATCGTCATTTAGGGCAATCCCTCCTTGCTGTAAAATGAGGGTGACAGGTTGGGCAGAGGAGGAAAGAATTTTGCTGGTCAAGGGTTAGTAGGCTGAGATTTTGTCCATTAAGGTTCTTGGGAACTTGTGTGAATGAAGAGGCAACAAACAAAGGATGTCACAATGGGTTGTAACTTTCACTTGCAGGCTGCAACTAATTCACAAGTTAAAGTTGGTTTCAAGAATAAGCAAGAAATGCTTCAAGCAACACAGTATGTACTATGTACTTGCATTTGTTTGATTTCCTTTAGACAATTTGCAGTTTGGAGATGTCAAGTGCATTTCAATTTTCAATGCTTGAGTTATTGTTTGCATTAGGTCTGTTTGTGTGCTCTGGTGGGAGTTGCAATTACAGAATGATGAGAGGGCAGCAGCAAACTCACAGGTATAGAATGTGTGAGGTAATCAAGGGTTTTTTTTATTATGCTCTTGAGGTGTTTATTGCTAGGATACATGCAATGTTGAAGTTGAGGAGACATCACAGCCTAGGTACAGATTCAAACTAATGTTTTTAAAAAACTTGATTATGCATTTGTTCTTTGCAAATGTATATATCATTTTTTGTGTGTGTGCATTTTTGGATAAACTTTTGCCTGATTTTTTTTTCCCAACAAAGCTTGTGCCTGTGAATTTATTTGTAGCTCCTGTAGCACAATCATGTGTGCGTGCATTTTTGGAGAAACTTGTGCCCAATCTTTTTTTTTTGTCAAACTTTTGCATGTGAGTTTGTGTAGCTCTTGCAACGTAATCATGTGCATGCACATTTCTAGAGAAGCTTTTGCTTGGTCTTTTTTGGTCAAAGCTTTTCTCATGTGAGTTTGCTTGTTGTTCCTATAGCACAGTCACATGTGCATGCATTTCTGGAGAAGGTTTTGTTTGGTCTTTTTTTGTCAAACCTTTTGTGTGTGAGTTTGTGTGTAGTTCATGTAGCATGATTGAGCTTGACTTCTAACAAAGACTCTTGAAGCACAATATATACCTGCATTTTTAAAAATCTTATGTCTTAGTCATGATTTCCTTTGTTAAGCCTTTAGAACATAACTTTGTTTGCTTTCATTTATGGTTTCCATGATTTTGGATTTTGTTGAACCTTTCACATGTGCCCATTTGTGGTAGTTTGTTTAAATGACGCTAGTTTGAAAATAAAATTGAACTTTAAGTGCATTTTTTCCTTTTCTACATGTGGGGTGTAATAAAAATATAATATCTCAAGGAAAGCATAACCATTGTTTAGTTTTTCACATTTTAAAGTGGCAAGTCAAGTCAATGTTGAAAATGTCTAATGTACTTTTACAAAAATGTTTTTAATACATTATGGAAATACTTGGTTAAGTTTGAGATGGATTCAACGAGTATAAAATATCCAAAATCACTTGTTGAAAATGTGACTAATGTTTTCATTGTTGAAAGGACTTTTCAAAACACTTGAAATGACTTGAAAAATGACATATTTATGATTTGTAAAAAAAATACCTTCATGAATAAAGTAAACTACATTATTATATTGGGTCACAATTTTTTTTGTTGACTTGTAAAAATGATTAAAAATTTCATTTTGAAAATTTAATCTGATTATGTCATGTACTCTTGATTGACCAACCCATTATTTGAAAGTAAAACACTAAAACATTAGACATGGGTCATTATATCATGATTGTACCATGTTCATGTTTTATTTTGTTGTGGACCAAGTGTGCATACATTTGTGTTAATTTGTTTAAATGATGGTGATCCACAAATAAAATTGAATTTCAAGTGCATTTTTTTTCACTTTTGCTTGGTCATGTTTTCTTTTATTGGGAAGTCAAATGTAGAATGTGGTTATTTTATTTAGTTTATGGCTTTTCTGCTCTTGATACACTTTCAACTTTGATCTATGTGAACCTTTTTTTGATTTGTCACATTTGTTTGACTATGTTCAATTTTTCCATTTTTTTTTTATGTGAAATTTTTTTCTATTAATGGCAACTTTGAAAATCCCATTGAACTTTAGATTTTGCCACTTTGTTTTGGCTTTGTAGTGCCCAATCATGTTTCTACAAACCATGTATGTGTTTTGTCACCTTCATCATCTAACAATTTGTCACTCACCAATTGTCTTTTTTGCTTCAGCATTCTTAGCAACCATGTGCTTATTTTATGTAGGCAATTTAAGGATATGAGCTTTTATAGTAGCTAGTTCTTTGTCCTTGTTCTGCAATGCTTGCTTGTTGTTAACCAATTCTAGGCAATGAGCCCGTAATTGATTATTTGTGTCTTTTAATAGGCTTTCAATAAAATTATACTTGGTTCTTAAGTTGGTTAGGTTATTTACTATCTGAGGCCAAGTTTGGGCCACTAAGGCTGCTTGCTTAAAGAAAAGTGTAACATGTTTGAGACTTTCATGTTAAACATAAGCTACAAACGTATCAAGAAATAGGTAAATAGGTTTAAGTTAAACCGGTTGAACAAGTTCAATACTTGTTGGCAATAGGTTTTGGTAAACTATTCTGTAGGAACAAAAGTTTTTTGAACAAGTGAAGGTTTTTGGTTTGTTATTTGTTCAAAATCATGTTTGTTTTATCCTCCATGATTTGATCACTTTTCATTCATATTGAATCATCATGATGTTGCATTGTAACATTAGTTTTCATCTCCTCATTTGTTCCCTCCATGATCAACATTCGTTGGCGGGTGCATGGTTTTTTTTTTGGTGGGGAACTGGTTGGTTCTAAACCCACCCAATCCCTAGGTGTTGATGGTTCAATCCGGATTTTCAAATTGTGGGACTAACAAATTGGTCATGGCAATATGTGGCGAAGTGCACTAGTTGACACTCATTGCACTACTATAATTCATGGTTTTTTAAGAGGTTCAAATTGATTAACTTATCACTTTGACTAATGGACATGTACATTTTGACTATAGGCCAAGGGCTTGAATGTATTTGTTGATTGATCAACTTGACTATAATGGTTCATTTGACTAAATACACATAATTTAATTGTATTATTTTCGTCAAAATGGCCAATGGTCTTTAATCAAATTAAACATTTAGTCAAAATGGCCAATCATCTTTAATAAAAATACCAATGGTCTTTAGTCAAGTTGAACATTTAATCAAGATGGCCAATGATTTTTAGTCAAATACGACATGGTCTATTACCCTATGAATTACCTCCTACCTATTCATCCACCTATTTATTTGGTTAATTACTTACCTACCTATTACCCACCCACCCACCCATCCACCTACTTTTTATTTACCTACCTACCTACTTATACCTTCTCACCTACCAACATATTATTTACTTCATTATCCACCCACTTACTTACTTAATTTTAACCACTAGGTGTAACCATTAGGTTTTGTCATGATTTTTAGCCATTAAATTTAACCATTAAGTTTAGCCTAATTTTAGCCATTAAGTTTACTTTAAATTTAGCCATTATGCTTAGCCACTAAATTTGGCATTAGGTTTAACCTAAGTTGAAACATTAAATTTTACCAATAAGTATAGCTTAACTTTAGGCACTAAATATAACCACTAGGTATAGCCTAGGTTTATCCAATATGTTTAAGCACTAGAATTTCCTATTAGGTTTAACTTAGGTTTAGCCACTAGGTTTAACCTATGTTTAAACACTATGTTTAACCAAGGTTTAGTTAATATGTTTGGCCCTTAAATTTTACTACGAGGTTTTAACCTAGGTTTAACCATGAAATATGTTTAACCATTAGGTTTATAAATTAAATTTAGCCACTATGATAGCCATGAAATTCAGCCATTAGATTTATCAACTAGGTTTAACCACTATGTTTAGCCATTAAATTTAATCATTAAATTTAATTAAGGTTTAGCCATTATGTTTAGTCATTAGTTTAAGTTGTTGAATCTAGCCACTAGGTTTATCCATTAGTTTAAGTCATTGAGTTTAACCACTAGGTTTAACCATTATTTTAAATGATTGAGTTTAACCATTAGTTGTCACCTAGGTTTAACCAATATGTTTAATGATGTGAAATAAAAAAAGTTGATAAAAGTTGAACACCTTTGATGGTGTAGTCCATTAATAAGCATTTAGTTTGTCATTGTGAAGGTTTGGGGTTTAATTCTTTATACTTATAACCTATGTGCATGTTTAGAAGGCTAGGGTAGGTAGGTTAGATTAAGGTAGCTAGATGAGGTTAAGTTAGGTAGGCTAGGTTAAGCTAGCACCTACCTACCTAAATGCCCTTTTCAACCTACCTAAACCTATTTACTACCTACCCACTTATTAATTTTTTAAATAATAATCCAAAAATGGATTTTAATTTAGTTATAAAATTGACCCAGTCAAATGGTCCACCATCTACCAATCGAATAGTCAATCATTTCGTTAGTCATTTTGCCAATCAAAATGACAAGGTCCAATTTGATTGCCTAATCATGCAAGACATGGCCAAAATGACTTGTCCAGATTAACATGGTGGTTTTTTTACACTTGTCACTTTTGGGTAATTTTTTTACTAGAAAACCCAGTCTTAAAAACCATGAATTGTAATAGTGTTGATAAATTGTTCCTTGGTGACAACTTGAGGAGAGGCTTCATTAGATTGTTCACCAAGAATCTTCTTTTTCTTTTTTTCCTAAATTGGTTGCGGTTTTGGAGAATCAACAAGTGTATCCTCATCTATGATTGAGAACCAATGCCTTTAACAAAATTCTATCACCAATCCTGAGTAATAGGTGGCTACCTTCCTATCAAATGTTATTAGTCCTACTGCAATTGATTTTTGGTGTTCTATCCACCAGGTCAACTCTATAGACATATGTGTTAACATAATGGAACACCAATTGACCTTCTTTCCCTTGTTTGTTAGATTTTAGAGGTAATGGTTATTTAGTTGCTAAAGTAAGTTAACCTGTCCCGTTGGTAGATAATTTGTAGGATTGTGTGAACTTGGCATGGTAGTCTTCTTTCATCCAGATCATGCTCCATTGCTCCTTGTTGACAAATGCATCCGGTTTAACTATATTTTTGAGAAAATATGCTTCTTTGACCAATGCATTTGCTACATCAACCATTCCTTCAACATTTACTCCAAATTGTTGAATTATCAACATTTGATCTATTGATCTTCTCACCACAAGTGATTGTTCAAATTCATCCATCCTTTGTGGACTCCCAAGTGTGCAAAAATTCTTCCAATAGGTCTACATGTGGAATTGTCTAGTGAATAGTAAACAAGCCACCTAAATCGGCTCGTTCTGCCCACAATTGATGTTTGGATCCCATCTAGATCCATTGTAACATCTTTCAGATTTCTTTCCCTTCAACATGCGTTTGCTTCTGGGTCATTATGGCAAGTGAACCACCCTCTTCCATCGTCTCTTCCCTTTGCGTCTCATGTTACACTTGGATTGTGCTTTGGTGGGTACAACAACAAGTATGTCAAATGAATCAGGTTCAACCTCAAAAAACCCCTTAAACCAATTTTAACAAAAAGTTTGTTGATTGTTCAGCTTCAATAGGTTGATTAGATTTCACTTCTGTAGTTTTCTTTTCAACTTGGTCTTCTTTTTTAAAATCACTAATAACAATAATTGTAGGTGCAGTGGGCGAAAAATGTCATTGAAGGCCTTACAATGTCTCTTCAAGTCCTTCTCCCATAGTGGTAGCATGTTGCAAAACTTCAAGAATCTTTCTTTCTACGTTTTTCTCTTCTCTAAAATTCTCGTTACTCTCTTGAAATGTAGGAGTCAGCCTTTATTTTTAGAACAATTAAGGCAATTTATATTCTTTTGGTAATAAATCATTAGGTTTAGCCAAAACAAGTTGAAATGTATGATCCTCTACAAACCTATAAGTTTCCATCTTGTTATTGTTAACCAGTACTGGATTAAGATCAAATTTATCAATGTCACTAAGAACATTGTATTGTTAAGTAAATAATATTGAATCCTATAAGGTCCAAACCATTATTCTAAAACTTAGGGCAATGTGCTTTGATAGCCCATGGAAACCATGGAACATAATCTCAAAATTGATATTTAGTTTCAATATATTAGTTTTAAAACCATAATGACCAGTTCCATTAATTATAAGTTACCAAGTCTTGTGCTACTAACCGGTTCTCTTGGAGTTTCTTTGGTTTTGAGAGGCAACTAGCTAGGATTATAACAAGTGTTGGATCATGGATCTATCTTGGCTTGGATGATAACATGTATTTTATTGGTAATAATGAGTGCAATCCATAGACAAGTTGAAATGGAGTGTGATCAATTACAACTTTTAAAATAAATTTTGTAAGAAAATAAACCCTAAAACCTAAACTGTGAAACCCTAAACCTTAAACCCAGTCAATCCGGTTCTCATTCACCAATTTTGTGAACAATGTATCAAAGACTTTGTTAGTAGACTCAATTTGTCCATTCCCTTGTGGATAATAAATAATAGAGCTAGTATGTCTTAGTATAAAATGATTACTTAAATAACGAATGGCATCATTAATGAAATGGGCACCTTGATCAATCATATTTGTAAGTGGATAGCCAAATCGAATGAAAATGTGGTCGTATAAGAACTTTGTGGTTATAGCGGTTGTGTTTGTGCATAAAACTTTTGCCTCCACCCATTTAATTGCATAATTAATGGCGACTATAATATATCGGTTATCAGAGTAACAATTCGTTGGTTTGATGGGTCCAATGAAATCCAATCCCCATTTTTGAAAAGGTTTTTCAAGCATGGTAGTAATTAATTTTGCTATATTATGTGTTAACAAGTTCCCTATTGTTTGACACAAGTCACAGGTTCAATAGAATTCATGAACATTTATGTTCATGGTTGGCCACTAATAACCGGTATTAAGGATTTTCCTCATGGTGACGTTCAAGGAAAAATGTGTTCCACCAACATCACTATGTAGCTTTTGTAGTATAAGTGGCACTTATTTTGGTTACAAAACATGACGAGATTTGTTGTCTTGTCCAAATCTATTAAATATTTTGTTTTGTAACATAAATGGTTTAGTTTTTTGAACTAAATATTGTTTATGTGAATCATTTTGGCATCATTCCCTTTAATAGGTAATCGTAAACATTCTATAATTACTCTAATTATAATGTGAATAGGTGAGCGTCAATGGTTTGATCAAGTACACCAACTAGTTATGCTTGGTTGGGCAATCTACTCAATGCATTACCATTAAATGGGATCTACCAAGTTTATAAACAATTTTGAAATCATACTCCAAAAAAATAGTAACCACCTAGCTATTCTGCCAAAGACTTGTGGTTTATTAACTAAGTGCACAAGGGCCATTTGGTCAATATAACATACAAACCAGTTACCCAGTAAATAATGTCTAAATTTGTATAGAGCAGAAACCATAGCTAGGGCTTCTTTTTCAATAGTAGTGTAGTTTCTTTTAATTGAGTTTAGTTTTATGGAGGCATACATAACCGATTGATCAAACTTACTAGTTGGGTTATGGGCAAATATGGCTCCTATTGCTAGCTAAGATGCATATGTGTGTAATGGAATTCAAGCTCCCAATTTAAACTGATCAAAATAGGGACTTGTACATACCAATTCTTAATCTCCTTCCAAGCATTTGGGCATTTTTTAGTTCACACAAAGACTTTAGATTTTTTGAGTAGTTTAGTGATTAGTGACAAGATTCAAGCAAAGCTTTTGATGAAGCACCTATAGAATTATGTCATCCCATTGAAAATTTGGATATTTTGGGGGGTAGTAGGTGTTGGCATGTTTACTAAAACCTCAATCTTCTTAAGTAGGATCCATAACTTTGGCTTCTTTGGACATTATGAAGCCTAGGATGGTTCCTGAAAACACCATGAATGCACATTTGTCTAGGTTCATGCTAATACCAAACTCCCTACACTTGAAAAAACATTTTCTAAATTTTTCAAGTCAATTAATATGTCATTGAAAATTATGAAATCATTAAAAAATATCTTCATGAATATATTAATGTATTCACAAAACACTTTGGTTACAACCTTCTATTAAGTGGGCGATCCATTTCTGACACCAAATGGCATCATTACCCACACAAAACCCCCCAGTTTATCACAAAGGTGGTTTTGTGTTGGTCTTCTAGTGCGATTGATATTTGATGATATCATGAAAATCCATCTAAAAGGTATAAACTTCATGTTTAGCAACAATGTTAATGGCTTCATCCATGAAAGGCGACGAGTAACTTAGGGTCCTTCTTTGTTGCTGCATTGAGCTTCTTAAAATCAACATAGATTTTCAACTTCCCATTCTTATTGAGAACAACCACAATTGGTGATAACTAAGTTGTTTCTTCAATTGGTTTAATGAAACTAGCTACAAGTAACTTGTCTATGTCTTGCTTGACAATAGTAGCATAATTAGGATTCAATCAATATTTTGTTTGATGAGTAGGTGGTATTGTGGTATCAAGTTCAATCCTATGTTGAACAATCTTTGGTGGAACACCCTTCAAATCTTTGTATGTCTAGGCAAACACGTCTTTGAACTCCTTTAGAAGTTCAACCAATTGTTTTGTGACAATTGGTTCAAGTGAGGCATTCACTTTCACTTGTTGCATGTTCTCCTTGGTACCCAAATTGACTTTGGTTAATTGTTCCTCTTCAATTACTATTCAACTAGCTATGGTTAGATCTTGTATTCGTTCCCGAACAAGTGTCTCATCAACGATCATCTCCCCCACTTATGGATGGAAAAAGGTCTTGGGTAGGTGTTGTTTGACAATGTCAGGTGGTATAGCTAGGTTAATAACTAAAACACATATTAGTTCAACATTTTGTTTTAGAACTAATTTCGATATACTTAAATTTGGTATGTAAGCTATTTAGAAACTAGTTCAATATGAGTAGGTACTATTATAGTTCTTATGGAAAACAAGTTTAACTCTATTGTAAACATCACATCCTTTTCTTCATCTGATATTCCAAAATGGAAATCATAACACATTAAAACTTATGGTCTTTTAATTTGACCACCAAGTTTCTTACAAATAGGTATGGTTCTTACTATACATGTTCCTTGTATAATAACAATATTGTTTCCCCAATCGTGGGATACTTTGGCATCTTTCAACCATCGATGTCCTAGCAACATTGAATAACTAGAATCTAAAACATTATTGTTGATAATAGTAATTGTAACAATGTAAGGAATTCCATGAACAAATATCTTCAAATCCTTAATAAGATCAAGTGGTTTGGCTATGGTTTGATTCACCATACACAGATTGTAAGGCATTGGATTAAGCTTTGATAAACCTAATTGTATTTTTAGGTTTTCAATAATGATATTATCTCCAAAACCTCCATCAATTAGCACATCATTAATAAAGTTCTTACCAACTTAAATTTGAATAATTGCCATTTGATGGTTAATAGTAACTATTGCACATGCAAGTTGAAGATGAACATGTTTAGGTTGCACTAATTGAAAATGTACCACTTAATGTCTTGCACAATCCTAAAGAGTTGCTCCAAGTTGATCACATATTTGGTCTCCAAAACTTGAGTGCTGATGTCCTTTAAAATGTCTTCCAAAGTCTTCGCTAGTAATGTTTATTAAGGGGGTAGGTTGATTACATTGTTTTGGATGAACAAGGCATTAAAAATAGAGATTGATTATTAGACATTAGAGATTTTAAATTTTGAATTCTTGTTGGTTTTGTATGATGTTGATGGTGACTTGGGACTACCCAAATATGGAAGTTCTAGGGGAAAGGAGATCATTTTGAGACACAATTTTGGAGTGAGGATAGGTGTAACTACTTGTAACAAAACTCCATATTATGTTTTGGGAGATACCACAAATGTAATTTTGTTGTTTTTGATTGCATTTCAATAGAACATGGGATTTTTTGTTGTATTTCGATTGAAGTTTTCAGTAAACAAAAGAAGTACAAACTTATACAATGATTTTCATATTCATATTGTTGTGTGAATTTTTTGTAGTATCAAAAATATAAAGTAGTGAAGTGTAATTCTATTTTTGGATTTTCTACATTTTATTTTGAATTACACATTCTAGTTACATGAAATAACCATGAATATGGTGTTTTAATGAACTACAAAAGCAAATGGGTGTAGAATTAATGTAGGAATTGTGAATATGTGCATATTGTATTGCAATTATGTTGTTATAATAACTGTGGAATAGGTTTACATGGATTTAATCCACATCTATCGATGTTGTTTATGCAATCAAATGAACAAGTTGCTTACCAATAACTGGTTGACTTATCAGTTCTGGTAAACTAGCTCAATTTGAATGAAGTGGTTTGTTTATATCAACATGTGTTTGTAATAACTCCCTAATATATAGTATGGACCAAAAAAAAAACATTTGTTCTTTTATTTGCCAATCAGTTGTTGTTTTTGCCTTCATTGGTTCACATTCTTTAAGCACATGTTACTTTCGTACTTGGCTATGTGTCATGACAACAATTACATTAATTGGTACATTATTAGGTTTAGAGGGTTTTGTTATTATAGTGGCAATAGTTGTTGGCTTAGTTTGAAACATGTTATGAACTTTTGTTTTTCTAGGACAATTGGGTGTATGGTGTTCAAAGCTATAACAGATAACACATGGACACCATAATGGTATTTTAGCTGGTTTAATAAGTTGTGTAGTAACTTCAGTTATTGGTTCAACAACTTTTGTGTGTACAATAGGTACTACATGTTCTTCTTTCTTCATGTTATGATAGGTTTCTTTGGCATGACCTATTTTTCCACAGTTTGAACAACTTAATCATAGTATAGTGGACTATTAGTTGTGCAATTGGTTTGGACTTTGGTTGAGTTATCAAAACATTGTAATTTGCTATGACTGGTCAATTTTCTTCATAAATCACTGCAATTTTTTTATGCTTGATAAGGGTATCTCTTATCATACTTTTTGTTGCTAGTTTGAGGTATGGTTATAA
>Ga0209208_10010771_pt1 | contig 11798 bp, 5 predicted proteins | sample S1TSphfallax_3_FD_187694 | JGI IMG/M metagenome (GOLD analysis project Ga0209208, IMG submission 187694) | Host-associated microbial communities from peat moss isolated from Minnesota, USA - S1T2_Fd - Sphagnum fallax MG (SPAdes) (version 2) | ecosystem: Host-associated > Plants > Peat moss >...
GGTATGAAGCCTTAAAATTATTACAACAAAAAGGAGATAACACCAATGTTGATTTGTTAATAATCCTCCATTCCAATTTCTTCAATATTTTAAAATCAAAATACCTATAATTTCAGATTCTTGGGGGGGGGGAAATCAAAATAAAAAAACCATTGGTTCTAGTTATTTCATAAACATCAAATAGCCAACCTCTCTTCTAGGAGTTGAATATTAGTATTGGATGAATTATTCAATATAAATATTAAATATTACTATTGGTGTTCTAGAATAAGACACCAACATCAATCCTATTCAAGTACTTTTTAAGGATTTTATTAAAGGTGGGATAAGTGGTCATTTGCTAGTTTCACTTTTGGTTCTTCTAGTTTCATTTTTAATGCAAATTAATGATGGGGAACACCATTTTAGAATTTCAGAAGACTTGTTACCACCTAACAAAATGGTGTCTTCCTTGATTGAGTTTCAAAAGTTCTTAGATGGAATGGGTTTTATCATAATACATAGTTTAGTATGGTACAAAGGATTATATAATTGCTTTCATTATTGTGGAGTGTAATGTTGGGCACAAATTAGCATAACTCATTTTTTCAAAAGTAGAATTAGTTGTTTTGTCAAGTACTAAGGATGGGTTTAAGCATGGGGTGAAAGCACACTGCACAGGGCCACTTTAGGCAAGAAAATGTTTTTTTTTGTGTACATTTTGTATTATTTTGGGGGCAATTTTTCTTTGATTTTATCTAACATTTTGATGAACATATAAAATGGATTTTGATACAAAGGCCTCCAACATAATTTTTAAAATATTTCAAATGAAAGTATTTTTTTAACAAAATGTCTTTTTTTTAACACACTTATGTTCATTCAAATGAAAAACTTGCAATTTCAAACTTTTTTTTGTGAGATCACATGAGTTAAAATTTTCAATTTTAATTGAAATGGTACAATCAATTCACATTCAATAGATAATTTATTTTTCACCAATTTTTTCCATTATTTGAATCATTTTAAAATTATATTTTCATTTTGTAATATATTGTGACAACATTTATTTTTTCACAAATATTTTTTTAATCATTTAATATTAATCAAAAAATGTAGTTTCCTTTAACAATTTAATTATTTGGAAATTGAATTACCTTATTTTGAATATAATTTTTGAATTTTGTAAAAAATATTAGCTTGGTGGAAGTTGAAATTTGCACAATTTTTAAAAAAATTATTTATGACAAAAAAAATTGGCCACCACATTGTGCTTTCACCCCCATGATAATGCTAAATAGGAAGAGTTTAGGGGCAAGCCCACAATTTAAGAAGGTTAAGATTAGGTTTAATCTTGCTTTTGATTAAGAGGGGAGGTGGTTTAAATAAAATATGGGAGGATTGTAAATTGACTAAACTAGGACAATATATAGGGTCTACTAACTTTATCTTATCCACAAATTGGGCAATACACAACATAAGGGACAACAAGGGAAGGATGAAGCTTCTAGGATTCTTCTAACAAGTAGGTATAGACTTTGGGGGGAAGGGGGGGCTTAAGGTAGTGGTTTCTTTATCAAGTGAAGTTGGGGATGATTTTCTTATTGGCCCTTCATGACATTTTGAGGGGTTGGACAATTCATCAAGAGCTTGGAGTTGAAGATTGAGGTATGATTATAGCATTCTATTAAATCTTTAAATGGGTTAGCATAATGGAGGTGTTCATTCATGAGAAGGGGGACTTTGAAGGAAAACTCGAAGAGTGGACTTGGAATAAAGGTGGAAATATCATGGGAGAGCAAAGGACATGGTGGTGGTAATTCAAGAAGCATTTCATGGAAAGGATTGCTCGAGCATAGATAGAGATAATGGGAGGCAAGTGACCAGGGATTTTTTCAAAGATATAAAAATTTAGGAAGTAGGAAGGGAGGGGAGAAATAAAAAAGGGGGGAATGGAGGTCAAATAATTTTTTCTTGCTTGTATGGATCTTTTTGTTTTTTCATAATTTTGCGATTTTATTTCTACTTTATTATTATATTGTTTAATTGAGATTGATTTTTTTAGTTTCATTTCTTGGTGTTTTACTTCATTTAAGGTTAAGATCATGCTTGTGGAGGTGTAACAAAAAAAAACCAAGAGTTCATATATCCCCAATTGCATAAATAATGGTCATGACCAAATTCCCATGGATTGCAAAATAATGAATTACTCAAATAAAACAAGAATCACAAATAAATTGTTTAAACATTTATTCTTTATTCCACAAACTTTAATCTATGGGTCGTCAAGGATCATATCACTCCAATTTCATTCTCATGGAGCTCAAGTGGTCATTTTGTGGCAATTTCATTTGTGAACTATACCCCCAACACTTATGGATTTTTTTCCCAAATAATCAAAATAAAACATATCTCTTGCATTACAATTCAAAAGGTCATACATTATGAGGCTCAATGATTTCAGATACACCCCCATAGAGGTAACCTAAAAACAAGTCTTTCCGCAAGTTGACTTAGGAAGTTTGAGAAAGACAGTGTAATATTTTAGATAGCTCATCAACAAAATTCCCATAACAAACCAAGTTTTTTATAAAACAAAACCTCACTTTGGAGCTTTTAACTAGGTGGGTACTTTCTTCTTGGCAATAGATCCAACGTTTACAATCAAATTATAGAAACACCCAATACATCAAAAATGACTTGCCATTATGTTTACTCCTAAAAACCGTTAGTGTTTTTTGTCATCTCCATAAGCATGACCCTAAAGTCTAGTTTTAAACCTATGTTCCTTTTTTTGAGGTTCACGCTTAGTGGAAAATGCATAGCCACATTTTAAAAATCAGGTTTTTCACATAAGAACATTTTCCCCCATCCATGGAACATTACAATCTTAATGTCCAACAACAAAAAACCAATGATTTGCCACCAAAGCAAATTTATTTGAAGATACATAACTTTGCCTTACCATCTCCAAATTGTCACCTTTTATCCAAGTTGAAGCTTGTCCTCCTTAATTGATGTCAACCAAAGAAACAATGTAATCCCAACCCCACCACAAAAAAATCACCAAATGGAAAATAACAAACACAAAAACACCACTAAAGGTTGTGGAAACACCAAATTACCATAAAAACATTGCACTCCATAACTTGCAAGAAACAAAACAAAACAAAACCAACCATTCACATTTCCCTTTCCCATCACCATCAATTACCAAAAGCTTTGTCATGTTCTACTTTTGACGATTGGTAGTTCTATATCATCAAATCAAGGTTTCATCCCTTCATTTCACATTGCAAAGGTGAGTGAGAATTTTTTTTTGCAACAAATTCAAAAAGTGTATGATGGTATGGAAATAGTTGGGCAAAACAATGAATGTGTGGGATGTACTTGGAGACTTTGAGACTTAAAAGGAGGAAAGTCTTTTGAAGACTTCATGCTTTTTTTTTCAAGGGCTTTTGAAGATTTAAGAGTTTATAATTAAGAAATCTATAAACCTTTGAATGTGTTGAACAAAAAGGTAGATTGAATACCTGAAGCTTGAGCTTGTGTGTGCCTATGATGGTTGCCCTACCCTTTGGTGTTAGCAATCCAATAAGTTTAGAGAAGGAAGAACGTGGGTAGATGTGTAAGGTGTTGTTAAAGGTGTTGTAATGATGTGTGTGTTGTTGTGTTAACTTGTAAAAATTATTGTCCAATGGTTTGGTAATACAGGTGTATGTGTGTGTCGGAGTTTTAATGCTATCTTATTTATTTACTTATTGTCTAAAGAACAATAATAATAGGGTATGTCCACAATATAATGAGCCACACCCAACTCCTTTGTTCGTTTGAAAAGGACAAGGATTTGAAATTGGAAATTGAGATGGCATGCAACTATTACACACAACTTATGATTTAATCACATATTTGACTTGTACAATGTATTCTTATAATAAAATTTAGTTTCTTTGAATTTTGCAACTTATTTTTATATTTATCTAAGAATTATTGAAAAGAAAATTATAGATTTTGAATTTTATAATTTATTTATATATCAATTCTAATGATGATCTGAAACCACGTAAAGTCTAATAATTATTCAATCTACATGAATATGAAAATTTTCCAAACAAATCTAAATTAATTTTGATCATTTTTATGTGACTTACTTAAGATTTCAAGACTAGTTACAAGTGCTTAAATAATCCTTTTTTCATCTTCAAACGTTGATAATAATTGACTCATATTTTTAAACATCATTCTTGAATGTATATTACATCACACTATGTATTGCATGAAAAACATTTAATCCTAAGTGAAGTTAAAACTTGACAAATGTGTTATTTAAAAATGGTTACATTTGCAGGGGCTCATTATATTGCAAACTTACCCAATAGTGTAGGTAGGAAGTGAAAAAAAAGTAGGGAAGGACCAACCATATACACATTTGGGGTGAAACTCTCCACCCCTTGTTCCATTCACCCCCTAGGACTATTCCAAATCTTATGACTAAAAAGGACAAATGGAAATATTTTATATAACCAATAAAAAAGGTGTGAATGGATTTATTATTGGGAAATCAATCAATTAATTAACGGTTTAAAGGATTCAAGGACCATTAAACAAGGTTGTGACCTAAACCAATAAGGACAAGGGTGAATTCATTAAGGCACCATTCACCTCTTCAACATTTTTTGAAAGGAAAAATGATAACCTAATATTAAGGTGATAGTTAAGCATGCTAAATTTACAACTAGCATGTCTAGAATGTAGACATGTTGAGTTGCTTGCATTTGAAAGGCTTTAATGAAAACTAGTTAAAGAAGGTATTTGATTTTGTTACAATGTTTTTTTAATGTTTTATATATTTAAAAATTAACAAACCACTAATTTTGGGTATTTGAAAATCGAAATCCTAATAAAAAAAACTCAATTTGGTTATTTAGGAAATCTCTAAAAACCTCCACATTTCATGAAATTAAACAAAAAATCAATATAAGTGTTTTAAATAATTTTTTTATTTTTCCAAAAAAATGAGAATTATCATTATACATATCAAAACTAAGTATTTTGTTTCTCAAGAGCTATGGTCATGAACTTTATGAACCTCCTTATGTCACAAACTTATCGGGCTTCATAGTTTCATACAAATTTCATGTGTAATATGGTTTTCATAAGTTCATACAAAAATATACAAATTTTGTGTTATGGTCAATATGAATGATATTTATACACATTTGATATTTTAAATATTCAAACATTTGAGACATTGTTTTTGAATGACATATGTGAATGTGAATGTTTAATACACAAAAATTGCATAATTTGATTCAAAATTACATCATGATAATTGCAAGGATTTAATTAAAATGTAAATCATATATATACTTTGTATCAAGACATCACAAGTAGAAAAGACATATCATTTATATAAAAATAATATGTATATTTTTCGTGCCAATTTTACACTTTGAAACCCACAATTTTTGCACATACATGTTGTTTTATGATTTGTACATGGATTTATTGAAATTTTGTGATATTGTAAATTTGTGATGATCTTATAAAAAGACTTGATCATACCGTTCTCACCATAGAGTTATTTTTTATCTTTTTGGGGGTAGTCCTCCTTCTCTTTGCCAACCACTACATCAAGGTTATTCTTAATGTCATTTGAATTAACTCCACCATTCTTTTCTGATGGGGATCTAACTACCATTACTTAGCCCATCCTCCACAATAGGCTTTGTTTTACACATCCATGTTTCCTTCGTATGGTTAATGAAAATGTCATGCTGATTTTCTAGTCATCAATCCCTTACCCACAATGTGTGTTGTCCCCACAAGTTCTTAGAGTGAGTTCGGATATTGGCTCCCAAATTGCTTGGGGTCTACCTTTCTTCCTAAACTTACCTTTTTAATTATTTATTATCACCACAAAACCCTTCTTGTTTACTACTTCTTTGGTTTGCCCTTCTCAATGAACATCTCACATATTCGACAAACAATCCCCTTCAAAGCTTGCACCCTAGAACCACTAATCTATGCCATGAACCTAATCTTTTGTCAAGGCTAACTTGTCTTTTGATTTTCCCCTTCTATTATCATCATTGCCTCCTATGCCCCCTACGGCAAGTTTCATCCTTACACCATGTCCACTACTATTCCTAGCCTTCCCTATGGCATGTACTAAGGCTAAGTAGTCCTTGAAGTGATGAGGCATATCCAAGTAAAACTTGCAATGGATTGGCAAGTAATTGTAATCAATTAAAATTGATATAATACCCCATGTGACCATGTTTTACACTTCAGCAAATGTTTCCCAACCTCCCATGCTGGTATTGCCACATAGAACCTTTGCTCGGATGTCTAAATGGAATCCCCGTCAAATCCAAAGATATTATGGAGGATATAAGCAATTTCTTGTCCCACAATCTTGAATTTTGCTAGGAGTTTGCACAAGGTAATTGTTGTTGGGATTTTCATCCCCTTCAAGTTCTTTAAGCCTTTTAGGTTGAATCCCAAGACCCAACATTGAAAAAGGCACAAGCCCCTACTGTTCATAATGAGGCTAACATAAAATATTTTGCATAAAACTCAATCCATTTGTTTTCAACAAAAAAAACTTTCCCATGTACATAGTCCAAAATCAAACTTTCATTTCCTATCTTATGTTTCAAATGGGTTATCCATGCTTTGAGGGCCAAAAATGAAATGTCGTATACTTAGGACCATGGCATTGTAGCTATGGGAATAGCGTGGGGGTAGAGTCTCACAAAAAAAAATTATTGTGTTGAAAGCAAACATCCCCATATGTTAGTTTAAAATTTCTTAATTCCATTCCATTGTTAAAGCCCATGTCCCTACAAAATGGGGTTGACCTACCATTTGTGTTAATTACTCCACACATAATTTGCAAACATTATTCCTTCAAAGAACTATTCAACCATGGAAAAAAAAGGCATTGGGATGCCAAGACATTCTTTGTGCAATTGGCACCACTTCAAGTTCATTAAGACCTATCATTTGATCCTTCCATTAGATCTAGCTAATAGCCCCCAAACCCTAAAAACCTCTAAACCTAAACAAGGAATAACACGACTATAAAAAACTTAAGTATCCACCTTTCTAGTTACACCTTTTTCTTAAGCAAGTCCATCTCTTTCCCCCTTATTGAAAATAAACCCTCCATTTTTTCCACTTTCATATTAGTTTAGTGTTAATATTGAACTGGTATTAAGCCCAAGGCCTAGTTTTGCATGGTGTGAGGTACATATAAAGTATCCATTTCTATGTGTATGGGTCAAACAAAGCAGATTTGAATCTCAAAGAATTCAAGTCTGATGAGAGAGGTTCTTTCCCATGTGCTTTTCACCCCCAACCCATGGATGCAAGAAGGCTTGAACCAAAGAGCAAGGCATTGGTGGTGTTCATTCAGACTCATCAGGTTTGAAAACACAACTCCATGTCCCATAACCCCTTATTCCGGTAATGCCTTAGTCCTTAGTCCTCACCAGTGTTGGCTGGATATTCAGTTTTGACTTTTGGCTCGGTTATCAATCGGTTATTAATAATTTACCAGTTGATTATTGATTTTATAACCGGTTAAATTGATAGCCACCTAGTATTGAATTTCCAAATCTAATAATCTAATTGGATTATCATCGAAGTAGGTCAATTTTAAAAACCTTAATACGAGTTTTTTATATAAAAAAAACCCCCTTATAACTGGTAGGTAAATGAATGGTTCTTGACCAATTATTTGAAAACCTACCCTTATGCATAAGCAATGATTATTACCCAAGTTTTTCTAATAACCTACCCATCACCCGTTTCAAATATTTGATATCAATAACCTGTGTGGTGCCACATTGTTTTTTAAAAAACCTTAAAACTGTAGTAAAATAATAACTGGCCAACACTGGTCCTTGCCCCACACCAAATAAATGTACCACTCATTTCTTAATGACTTTTTATTTTTTGGAATAGAGTACATTTTCCATACACCATCAAAATTTATTGGTTTGCTCCATAAGAATAGGGATGGGATATATGGCCTTTTAGAAACTTCTCTATATATTTTTCTTTCATTGCACAAGTATACTATGGCAAGTTTGGAACTAACCAAAGTATTAATTTTAGAAGTGTTGAAATTTTCAAAAATATATTTTTTCCTGGGAAAAAAGAATTCTCATAAAAAATAGATAATATTTTTGAATAATTTAGAATATTCTACTTTTGAAAATTAAATCTTAAAAATAAAATAATTATTCAACACTGAAAATGTTGGACTTGCCATGGTACTAAGATATATTGTCTCTACAGGACACAAATATGGAGAGGTGAAGGTCGGTGTCAGGCAGGTAAGGCTTTTTACTCTAATAGACCTGTGGGTATAGACTATGCAAATATATACCTTACTTGGGTGATAGTGTTTACGTGCTACCCTTTCCATTACCCTAGCCAGTTGGTAAATATCTCAGACTTATCATATCTTTACTCAACCCAACTAGCATGTATTTGAAGTTTACCCTTACTTGGTGGAGGGGAGCTGCTTTGAAACTTTTTTTTTTGAAAATGTTGAAATCATTTTATTGAATGTGTGCACTTCCATATTTTGTAATGCATGTGATTATGATGAATGTAATCAAATTACAATTATTAACTATAGAGTATATTTTCTTTTGACATTGTATTTGTGTTGGCTTCAGTATTTACTTGAACAAAATTCTTCCCATATGCTTTTGGAACCATGTTAGGCTATAGAATGCTTTGAATGTATATTTCAAACTGTTGATTGGTTTCACTATATTGGAAAATTGCCTCTTAACATGGCCACTAAGAGGCCTCACTCAAAAAGGTCAGAGTACCAACAAGGGTGCTGGTTCACTTGTTGCATCTTTTCATTGGTTTTCGTTTCTTGCTTTTCCCAGTGCATATGTTGTTGGTTAATTCACATGAATAAGGTTATTCCAGAGTTACATCATTCTTGTAAAAGCCAAAATCAAACTGAGACTCTTCACAACGGGCCACCTCTCATATGGACAGGTTTTGCCCCATCATGCAAGCTGGAGAGTGTAAAGTAGCTACTGAAATTGTTTTAAATGCTTAGTTTGTGAATTTTGTAAAATCACTAATTAACTTATGTTGTGAGCTGGGGTCTTTTTCTTTTCCCCTTCAATTTTGTGATTTAGCCACACTGGTGATCATCCAGACGATGAATTAGCAAAATTTGGCTACAGGTCAGAGAGGAAAGCAGAAAAAGAGAATCCTCAATTACACCCCTTATTTGGGCCTCGATCACACCTCCTATTTGGGCCTTGATGAATCTTTATCACATCCAACAGAGAGTGTTAACATTCTCTACGTCCCACCCATAAAGTTTAAACATGAAAAGTTGGACAATATAAAGTAAGAGAGTATTTAAATGTCAGAACTAGGGCCAATACAAAAAAAGACAATTTTGTTTTGTTGGCATTCATGGTGATCATTGTATCATGTGTGTATTTGCAGTTCCAAACAATGTGTTTCTCTATTTATTTTTAAAAAATTTCTCAGTTTTCAGTTTTAAGCTAAGCTTGCTACCTGCCAATCCTTGCTTGAACTCTAATTGCAACATGGAAACATTGAGTGTCTATCTGCTCAACTACATGGGAAGAAAATGGGTAAGCTTTTTAAGAGATAAGAGAAATAAAATGATCAATTCTGATTTGTTAAAGGAAAATATTTTGAGTTGAAAATACAACTATAACCCATCATCCTTTCTCTAGTTTTTGCAAATGAATGTTATTTTAAATTCAATTTTTGGCACATATTATATGGGAAATCAGACCCTGACCAGAAACGTCTTTGCTCATTGTAGCATAAAGCTTAACACAAATGAAAAAAGTCATTAGTTCATAATATTGAATGCAAAGACAAATCTTACACACCCAGACAAAAGGCTTGAAAATGTAGATTCAAAAGAACCACAGATCAGGAAAACAAAGGAGAAATGCTTCACTTTGCCAATCAATATTCAAATGGTCAATTATTGCTACTTGCATGAACAAGCTATCCAAAACAACTTTAAAACACCCATGCATCCATATTTTAAACAAAAAACAGGAATAAGAAGGATATAACAAAACAAAGTTTGAAAGTTGGTAACCTTGCCATGAGCGAGCTTTCATCCATTACACTCTTGCCTCAAGCTTTAACCTTTTGCATCGTACTGAGTTGCAGTGTCATTCCAATTTTAAATTGTTCCCCCAAAAGGGAGGTTTTACAAATAAAAGAACTTTTCATTGAACAAGCGAATGACAAGCTCCAAATGCATTGTTAATTAATTCCATAGTCTAGTTTTCATGAATGTTAATGTAAAAAAACAACATTCATTTTCAACAAAACTAATTACTTGCACAAGTTCATCCAACTTGATGTACTCTGAATTTTGTTTTCAAAAATATGAAAGGAATTAAAGATTTTCATATGCATAATTCACATGATGTCAAGGTTTTTGAACATGTGATGGATTCCTTATGGAAGTAGATCAACATGAACAAACGAATGGTGATGATTAGTCCACTAAATGATGTTTTAGATAACTTGGTTAGAAGGTTCACATCAAAAGGTTTTGCATTGCCAATTCAAGATTTTTGTCCAACTAAACACAAATAAAGATCTTTGAAAGTCAAAAATAACAACCAAAAAAATGTTAGAACCCATAGTTGAAAGAAAACCCTATTTTCTTAGGTTGACAAAGGGCTACCTTGATGATTATTGAATGAACATCAAACATGTTTTTAAAGTTCTGGTTGCACTAAATCAATATTGTGTGTAAACAACTCCCAATGCCTCCATTAGATCTTGACTAGGGAACCAATTTTATAACTTTGTAATAAGGTGAATTGAAATCTCTTGACATTTAACTTCATAGATACAATCACCTCTCCATATATGTCCCTTGTAACAAAAACAAATGTTCCCTTTTAATTTCAAAATGTGGCCCAAATGTGTATACATCATGAAATTCATGTTTTCAAAATTATTTATTCATTTTATAATATGATTTAACATATATCAAAATGAACATTATGCAAAATTGGTCTTATTAATGATATAAGGGGCTAGGGTTTAATGTAATATTTATTATTTAATGTTAGAATTATGGTTTAGGTTTAAGGTTTAAGACATATAAATTAATTAACATTTTTTTTACAACTCTATAATAATTAAAATAAATCTAGGTTGCATTTTGGGCAAAACTTTTAAGGTTTAAACATATTTAAAACAATGTAATGTAATTTTATATTTTTTATAAGAAAGTGAAAGAACTTAACTTGGAAATACTACCAAATGGTACAAAATATACCTTCTTTTTTATTGTGTTACAAATTTTATTTAATTATTAAAAAAATTATGGCCAAATTTATAGTTGGTGAAAATATATGTAATTAGAACTAAAAGCATTATATAAGGTTCAACAAAATCAATCCTACATGTATGAATGATAATATGGCTAACTAGAAAACAATGCACATTTCTAGAAAACTTCATATTTGTTCAAGTGAACAGGCTTCATTGTTATCTAAATGTACCATAGACAACCTACATTTGTTAAAACATTATTGAAACCATTGTCCTTTTCACTATTAACAAAGGAATTGTGTCCCCAAGAATGGTAAAGACACGGGCACGCTCACTCTCCTCGATGAGATTTTTCTCTTCCAACTCCTTCATGTCACTTATAATATATGGATGGTAGAAGCTTTTGCCCTAATAAACAATAAACCAAGACAATAGATAGAAAATAAAGATTATTTCAATGGGACATCAAGATGAAAAGGGAAGTAGCT
>Ga0209208_10010772_pt1 | contig 11797 bp, 14 predicted proteins | sample S1TSphfallax_3_FD_187694 | JGI IMG/M metagenome (GOLD analysis project Ga0209208, IMG submission 187694) | Host-associated microbial communities from peat moss isolated from Minnesota, USA - S1T2_Fd - Sphagnum fallax MG (SPAdes) (version 2) | ecosystem: Host-associated > Plants > Peat moss >...
GTCCGACTTGCTCGATTGCTGCTGCTGCTCCGACTACAGCAACTACTGCCACTATTGCCGATGATCAACATGCCATGAAAATAATCCAATAAGAAAAAGAGAATCGTGATCAAGCACCGGCGTCTGCGTGTACCGCGATTACGTCCCCGAGAGATCCTCTCGCGCGACGCCATCGCTCGCGGCACTCCGCGACGTGGGATTGCGGCCGTGATCGTCGTCGTCGTTGTGTCACAGACGGCGGCGTCGGTGCGCGTCATGGTCGGCAAACGGTTAAGTACCGCCGACACAATCCGGATTCCGTGGATTCCGTTGATTCCACGGGAGAATCATTTCCGGCCGGGAATCTTTTTTTTTGGGTTTTTCATCCACGAGTAGTTGCAACGGCTTCGTAACTTACTACTTTGACCAACTACCTAACTAACTAAATTGACGTTTCGAGTTGCATAATGGCCAAAGCCAAAGTTTTTTTTTTTCACAGTGGCGAAAATTTAGTGTTTTTTTTGAGTTTTTTATTCGCCAAATTACCAAAAAATCTATATATATATATTCTAAATTTCGCCAGATTCTATCCTAAGTTCCAGAAAAATATAGAATGATGATAGATTTTCAATTTAATTTTTACTTTCCATTTTTTTTTATCACCAAATCTGGCTAAATCGCCTTATGGATGATGTCACTTCAGCTACATCACAAAATTGATGTGGGTGGGGCTCAAGAGAGACCCGCCAGTTTTTTTTGTTCCTCTCTTTTTCAATATTTGTTATGTAGCCATAATACAGTTTAGCCAAATTTGGCTAAAAACGGGATATGAAAGTAAACAAGTTTGTGATTCCTTCACTTTTCTTTTACCTACATACTATAGCCCAAAACAGAGAAATCTGGTGATATTTCAAAAACAACTATAGAAATTTGGCAACTAGAAAACCAGAAAAAATACGTATTTTAAGCCATTTTGAACCAAAAAACAAAAGCCAAAACTCGCTGAATGTAGCCAGAAACAAAAAAGGCTGCCTTCGGGGCAGGGAAACAAAAATAGCAGTGGGCTGAAATTTTGGTGGGAACGCTGATGACGTGGCTGTCCCCATGTCAGAGAACCTCCAACCCCTCTACGGCCCACGTTCCCAAAGAGGGTGGGCCGTTTTCATCCAAAATTTCAAAATTTGCCTCATTCCTGTTGTGGATGATTGCCTCCCTACATTCATCAAACATTTAAAATTTTTAAAAAATATTTATAAATAAATAAATAAATAAATAAATAAATATATGCCCCAAGGAGTATTAGTTTTTATTTACCCTTTTCTCCTTGCCTTTCCTTGCCCCCAAATTGAATTAAATTGTATCCTTGAATTGGACCTTTCTTCACATAATTTAAAAAAAAAGAAAAAAAAGAAAAAAAAGGTATTATGAGTGTAATGGGTGTGTCTCAAGGCATTTTTACCAATTTGAGGGTCCAATTGATAAAAATGTGAGATTTGAAGATTGGGTCAATTTTAATTTTTTTTTTCTTCATTTTTGTTATGTTTTTCTTCTTGCTTCTTGTTACACAGACAATGGTCGAGCATAGTCACAAGATATTGTTGGTCTTAATTTTTAATATGGCAACATTATTATTAAACAAGTTAATAAAAAAGATAATTATTAGAAAAGGAGTGAGATAGTTAAGTTTGAAAATAAGGTAGGTATGAATTGTCTTTGGAATTTACAACAAACAACCATACAATAAATTCCCAAAAATCACCCATGTATCAATTCCTTGTTCCCCTCATCTCATGTCATGGTATATTTCAAACACACTAAGGTTCCTAACTAGGTCTTGAAGGGATTTTCTAAGATTATTATATGGCTAGGATAACTGTTTTTTTTTTTTTTTTTCAAGATCAAGATTGAATGTAATTAAACATTTATTTAATTATGTGGAAGGTACATTTTGTCATGGTACAAAATTATTGTGTCTTTTTAACATCATTTGGTGTAATAAAACATATTATTCATATCTAATGAATGAAGTTTTGTATTACCATGTATATAATAAGTGGATTGTAATTTTTTTACATCATGTTTCAAAATGAAACTTGTAAGTGTATATGGCATATCATTTAGTTTCATAAAATAGTTTCTAACCAAATGTATGACATGTAAAAAGATTTATATGCTCACACTCTATTTATATGTGTCAAGGACTTGTATAGGTAGATTTGTGTAAATTGGGTGCCTATGTTTTGAGGATTCTATATACAAACTAATCTATGCAAAAAAAAAAACTAATGGGTAAGAAAGTTCTAAATTGGTCATTGGTTCAGATTGGAAACATCACTACAACAATGAATGCAAAGACACAACTCAAATCCCTCAGTTTGCTTCTACTGAGATTTAACAACAAACCCACAAAATTGTTTGAAACTTTTTGTTTCAGATGGGTTGAATGAAATAGAGAGCAAATATTAAATATGAATAAGTTAAATTCAATACCTAAATACTGAAGGACAATGCCTCAAAAGACAATGCTCTATGAAAAGACTCTAAATAGTCAATATGCCTCAAAAGGGAACTGAACAGCCCAAATGCAACCACAGGCAAGCCTCCATATGCACACTTTCCGAAAAAAACTCATTTGGAAATCAAGGACAATTCTCGAAAGAATGTAAGACTCACATGTATGTTTGTGTGGTTCAATTCATTAATTTGCTTGATTGGCTCATGAATTCTTTTTGAACCACATGGATTCATGTTTTGATGCTCAGCTGAACAGCTATATCTGCCACCTCATGCTTGTACATGACAGTCTCATGATCATGCTTGTTAGAATCTGTACACTTTTTTTTTTCTACTCCAGAGATGAATACAATGTGATTGTAACAGTACAGCTAATGACTGCAGTTCTACTAGGCTAATACAACACCTCAAATTGACTAACTGTTGATGTTGCATTTGAAATCTGTGGACCTTGAGAATCATTCAGACTCAAATCTGGTCTTACACAAGCAATCCAAGTTCCTCAATCACAGGACTGCCAATCAGCACTTGGATATGGAGACTTGGCTTGTTGTTACTAGCTTTAATCTGGTGAAGTTCAGAACCTTCAGTAGTCTTTATCTCTGTTTCATTTGTTTGCTTCTGCTGCTTTGAACAGCCGTCCAAGCTTCTGGTCACCTTTCCATGCAGCTGAATCACTGCTTTTCAGTTGACTGCCACTGTTGCTACTAGCTAGTGCAATGGTTGAGCTCCTGGTGCGCACCTTCTCCATTATTCGTTGCCGCTCAGAGTGGTCCTCATCATAAGCCACAACCTGCATGAGTGCTCTTATTATTAAACTCCAAAACTCAAAAATAATATGAACTGACCCAGAAAGAGAGAAATTGAAACTAAGGCTACAAGACCTAAATTGATTACACTGATGAAAGACAGAATGAACATTGATTGGACCTGTAAAAATCAACTGCAAGACCCACAAATCAGAGTGCAATAATCAAAAGACGATTCACTTTGAAAGGTGGAAAAACAAATATAAGTGCTACACTTGATCACAGAAGTTTATGCGTGTACTATAAGAGTAGTATTTTGACTGAACAGAGAATCCCCATCCACATACCTACCATAGCACAACTGCTGAAAGAACGTACCTGAGAATCTATCTGCGACTCATCAAATTTCAATTGACTGTCTGGATTCACTGTGAGATTTGGTGACTTGGGCTCCCCTTCCACTTTGTTAGACCTGCTGCCAACATGGAAAAAGTCAGCATCTGGCTGAGCATGCAAAGTAGGGTTCATGTCTACCAGAAATCTACTAGGTTCAGAGTTGCTTCTACTTGTATGCAATTCTCACTGTAATGAATGATGGAGGCACATATGAAGTTTCACATCACATATCACACCTTGTTGCATAGAGTTTTGGCTTCTTGAAGTCTGCATGGGCATGGGAGTCATCCCAGCCTCTCCTTGTCAATGTGACTGGCTCCGGAGAGTGGTGCTGATTTTTTGTCAAGGATGATAACTGAAGGATGTAAATGAGAGTGCTAATAGATATCTCCATCATCTCCTAGCTTTGTCCCAGGTTTTAGCACAAATGTGTGGACAGAACCACTCTTTGAATGCCAGCTTGGGGCACAGAGTGCCTACAACAGATAAAAACTGATTTAGGCAGAAGGGAACTTAGAAGCTACTACTCTACAACTCAATGAGAGACCAGGAAAGTTGCAAGATCTGCAGGAATAGTGTGAGAAGAAATATGACACCCTATAGTTTCACAATAATCACAAGTAATCCTCTTTGCAACTGTGACATGGGGATACATCTGGAGTCACCACCATATTCTCCAGGGAAGTGTCACCTTTAGCCTGCAAATGATGTCCTTTATCAGATGCTTTGACAATAAAATGAGCTGCCACTTGCAACTTACCTTGCACCCTTTGATAACAACTAGACATATCTGCAGTCAAACTACGAAGCAGCTTTATGTAGATCAGAGCCACAAGGTATCCATGTCACCATGTCACTTATAGCTGAACAAGGCCAGTATAGATCATGATGCTTACCTTGCTTGTTTGCCGTAACAGCCCTTCAATTGCATCCACAACATTGGGTGGGGAAATGCCACCCTCACCACTCCCCTTTTGTGGTAGAGTTGTGTCTACAGCACTGACCCCGGTTCCTAGATTGCTTCTCTGATGAAGATCTTCAACATTCATTTCAATGCTTTCATTTTCTTGTCTTGAAGCAATGTAACCTTCAGGCTCTGATTTGGAATCCTGTTGTAGATCTGCAGTCTTCTGAGCTACTGGTTGACCAGGGGCTGGGGCCTTACACTTATTTCTTTGAACCAAGCTGGAGGAATGTTTCACCAGTCTCTCTGAAGAGCTGATGGCTATATTTGGACTTAACTCATTCTTCCTTGACCTGGTCAGTGGTCGTGGCAAAACAGGTCTCAGTTGGGTGGTGCTTTCCTGGGTAGCTTTTACACCACCCTTAGTGTTAACCACCTCAGCCACCCAGGGTGCATTAGCATCCCATGGATCCAAGGGAGTCCCTGCAGCTTGTGAGGAGAGGGTACAACTTGTGACCTGACTGTTTCGTTGTGAGGGCTGCACGTCTGTGGATAGCTTTCCATGGCTACTTGCTGGCTTGTTTCTTATGTTGCTCTTCTTGCCTGAAGCATGACACAGTCACACTAAGACAGAAGTAGGTGTCCTTTCCGCATGCAAACAAAGAATTTCTGTAACCAGGACTCCATAACTACATCCATCCTTGTATTCTCATTGCATTTCATTTCATTCTGAACAAGTTGACAAAGAGGAAAAGATAATAGGACAGAAACAGTACCTTTGGTGATATGTGACTTAGGTTGAGATGACTGGAGGAGGCTCTGAACTGGACCTTCTGGTTGCACATCAGTACGAAGCACTCCTGTGGGTTGATATGATCGGAGGAGGCTCTGAACTGGACCTTGAGGTTGCACATCAGTGCGAAGTGTTCCTGTGGGTTGAGGGGTAGAGTCATACTGAGTAATGGCATGTTGAGTCATATAAATCTTGAAATGCTCCTTATCAGCTGCTGTTAACTCACGTGGTTGAAAACCATCCACTGGCACCACTTTATTCTGAGAACCCAAAACCCAGGAGTAAATTATTGCCAAGAATCACAAAGCACACCAGATGCATAACATATATTACTACTGTTGCTTAAGGTCTTGCATTATGCAACAGAGCCAAGGAGTGAAATGGTAATGAAAGAAGTTCAGACAGGAACACTTCATAATGTGTGACAAACTTCAAAATCATCACCTGCTCTACACACGCATACAACCAATTTTCTGTCACACATGGTATGCCAAGTCTTCGGGCACTTTCGTACTTTTCTCCACCTTGAAATTTGCACAGCAGATATGAGATTTTGGAGTTGAAATTTGCCATGAACTTTGCCTGCAGGACATGGCATAACTTCCTCATTAACTTCCGATCTCTCTCACTATACTGGGATGTGCAAAACCGCAGGTCCTGAAAGCCACTCAGTGGGACTTGGCACTGCAGTGGTCGGAACAGAACATGGCTGTCTGGATCAAGCATCGTTGCCTCCTGTCAACAAAAAGGGGGTCCCAAGAACATAGAATCAGGAGCCCATTTATTTATGCAAGAAAGATGTATAGAGTTCACCATGGATAGAAGTCCTACTGAGGAGGGAAGCACCTCCCCTTTGTGAACCATGTCATAGCACATAAAACCATGGCATAACTGTTCATCATGACAAAAACAGAGAACAAGTTACATTACCTGCAAACACTGTGATATCCAGTGACTAGAAATCTGCCTGACATTTGGACTACAGAGAGCAACTGGTCGAATGCCATGAGAGACCACCAAAAAGTCTAGCCTTTTACTCTTTTGATCCAAACTGCCCCCTCCAGCAACAATTTGCTTTGCAATTGCCAATCTCTGCAAACACAATATGCAGTTGTTATGATCCACAGAATACTTCAGTCTACTTAAGATGTAAATGACTTTTGTCTTCCATTTGCCTTCATAGTTGACATGTAAATCACATATACCTGATCTGGACTGATGTCATCAGAAAATCCAAAAACAGAGCCTCCGAAGACATTCCTCTTTGCCAACACTGGGACCTCCTCTGATCCACTGGGAACATTGGTTGTAGTTGCTGAAACATGTTGAGATTCTGCCCCTGGATTAAGCAGAGATTTTAAGCTCCCTTCAGTTTCACTAGATGGGTGAAAATTCCAGTTTTCTGACTTTACATCTACACTTGGCAGAGCTTTCAAGATGCCATCGGTTTGAAAAGAAAGAAGGTTGAGTTTGACAGATTCTGTACCTGAGCTCAGCAGTACCTTTGAGCTGCATTCATTGTGAAAAGAAGGGGCAAAGTTGGGTTTCTCAAGTTCTGTAGCAAAGCTTGGGAGTGGCTTCAAGCTCTGGTCAGATTGGAGAGAAGGGGGGAGGCTAAGTTTCTCAGATTCTAGGCCCAAGCTTGGCAGTGACTTTAAGCTTCCCTCAGATTGAAGTGGAGGGGGACTTTTAGCTATTTCAGATCCACTAACATCACCAGCACTTCTATCCAGCGGTTTCTTTGGTGATATCCATTGTCCCGAACCACCTCCTTGAGGCACATTAGTGGGCATGTCAATTTCCATCCCCAGCATCACTTTGGCACTTGTTTCTAATGGCTGCGAGCAATGTCCATGGTCGTTTCCCTCCTGCATAACATCAGAATTTTGTATGCTGGGGTCCTGTTGTTGCTTGTCTTCTTTTGAAGCAAGGCCAACCTGCTGACTAGGCCTTTCTGAAGTTGTATTCTTGCCCTTCAATATTGCCTCAGGAGGATCCTTACCTATTTTTCCCCTCCCTGCCATAGAGATCACAAGTATGTGAAATACAACAATACAATGATGTCAAAGATAACTGCAAGGTACCTTCACAAGGTGCACTATCATACCATCTGGACACCATACATACAAAATCTATACTGTTCAAATTCCATCTGAATATCTTGACAATGCAACCAAATCTTGATAACTCACGACAGACCTTTCGATAGTAAGGAGCACAACATGATTCCAGAAATTATGTGTGACAACTGGCTATAAAAATTCTCCTACATCAGGGAGAGCCCCAACCCAACATCTAACACTGCATGATGGTGAGAATTTGAAAATCAGAGCTTGCACCTGGCAGAAGCATGTTCTGTGGTACTCTGTGCCGGTCACTAATAGAAACCTCCATCTTTTGTTGTGAGCATTCTTCAAGCCAAGATCGTTGCAGAATGTAAACAGCATCCCACATGGCAAGTTGCCTTAGCATAATCAATTCCCTACACCAAATCGCTTTCAAAGAACACGTCAATCAATGAACTTAATGTTGATAATGACAAAAGGGTCCAGACCTAAAAAAGAATCCACATGTCTGATTGCATATTCAATCTCTCCTGAATCATTGCATCCCACAATTTGTAACTCCCGTTCTGTTGCAAATACCTTTCCAGGGGCTGCCCAACAATAACATGAGTGACTGCATTGTTGAATTCTATGTATCTTGTGCCTCCACCATCAAGCACCAGGTTCACCAGCCTTCTCATCTCCACAGCCTCAAAGCCTGTGAAGTAAAACTGGCAGCCAGATAGATACAAATAATCTGGCATCCCAGGAATTGTTGTCCTTCCACATTCTCTATCTACTGGAGCTTCTGGCTTGTGTCCCAGAGATGCAGACACTTCATTGTCTGAAGTGGGGCTTGCAGGTGCAGCTTGTTCTTGATTTTCTTGAAATTCCAGAACTTCTTGCCTGAATTTCTTAACTCCAGCAGCAACAGGAAGATCTTCAGTGCGCACAGGAAAGTAATCCTCATCCAGACATACTGCAAAGAAATGGTGGCATGATGAGGGCCTCACTATTACATATGGAAAACTTCACAGGTTTAAGCAATGGTCACTCTAGCTAAAGACTGTAACATTCCACAATCCAATACATTTCAGGAAGTGTGACATGTGTCTCCTGTTAAAGGAGTCTGTCATGAAATCTTGTTACACAAAGGGTTGATCTGCAAAGTCATTTGAACCCCAAGAAGGGACTTTCCCAACACTTTATCAGCAGTATGTGTTCATAACATGCCTAGTTAATTCCATCTTCCTATGCTGATCATGTGTTGTTCTCACAGTCATGGATATCCCTATGGACAACTCAATATACTTGTGGCCCAGGACTGATACCAACATAGGTATCAGAACCTGCAAGCCAGAACATAAAAAGAGAACTAGAGGAGAACTATCACTAACAAAAGACTTCCACATGTATGTCATCATGAATCCATTCAATGCAAGTATCCCTAAGAAGAACACGTAATTATGAGACTTCAGGATAGTTTTAAGATTTATTTGTTGAAATTATATTTTGTTAACTTTGCAGGAAACAACATACAGAGTTCATGGATTATGAGTTGGCTTACCTTTGGCTTCAAGTGACTGCCAGAACCAACTTTGGGACACAACCTTCAGGCCCCAGTCTGTTGCAGCACGGTATTTTGCCCCCTCTGGTATGTGTTGAAAGTCAAGGAAGACACATATGGCAAGCTCCAAGCATACAGTGACACCAACAAAAGAGCCAAAATCCTGACAAACTGGAATTGGTTGGAAAAATTAGAGATTGGGAACCCATGACAACAGGTGGCACAGCAACACTCATAGTCACTAACTCAAACGAGAGGATATCTGAGCAATCAAATGAGTGCAATCCATTGTCAGGTCAGCAGAGTAGGTGGCTCCATTCTCTCGGGCACCCATCTGGATCTCCTCCCTACCCGCTCCTGTGCCACCACAATACAGATAGGTTTGGTTAACTATTGCTCTGGATTCACACACCACCTCCCTAGCAAGGCACATGATTCAGGCACTCACCAAAAGCTATCCCTGTGGCACAGATTTTAAGGCCAGCCAAAGCTGGAAGTCTGAAAGGATCATATGGGACAAGCCGATGCTGAGCAGCACAGTGTTTCAGCCACTCATGGCTAACAATGGGTTTCCGTAGAACACTCCAGGCCCACTGCATCAATCAATAAATCCATGAAAATTTTCATCATTTAGCTGGTTAAGTGCCAGAACATTTCCTGTTTAGCTCTTGCCCACACCCACCATTCTTGAACATCTAACACAATATACATCACCTTGTATTTTGTTGCCAGCACGTTTTTTGCAATCACATAGTCAAGATTTAGTGATGTTTGATGCTGGAGATTGCCACACATAGAGCTCACAAGCCACTCAATCAATTCCTGCATAACCAAACAATTACCAATTGAGGAAAAAGCAATAGACACTTTGGTAGCAAGTGCTACTCTGAAGGCCACAGGTAGCAGAATACATGTAGACATCAACTGTATTTTATTTTTCCACACAGGTACTGCAGACATCCTCTCTATAAACAAAACAGCATTCCAATTGTAAGATGCATTTTATTCCCTTTAACATCTCTGATAGAAATTATGCTGCAAAGAAAGAAACAAGGAGGTAGAATATGAGTTTGAGAAGACATTGCCTTCTCTTCAGCACTGAACCCTGTTGCAAGCACACCAACACCTTCCATGGCAAAACAGCATGTGTACTCTCGGTCAGGAAGGCGTCTACATTCCCTTGCACACCGAGTGATGCACTCTGGGCCTGTTACAGTACAGCTTCTCAGCATCTTCCTTGGGCTGAGGAGTACTCTTCTCCCCTATGTTGGTCTCTAGCAGTATTATAATTCCAGTACAAATGTGCTACATTATTGGATATGAAACAAGAAGATGGGAAGTACAGTTGGATCATCAAAGCTGGGCAATATGCAGCACTAGATGGTGACAATGAAGTATACAAAGTAGAGACTCTTACCCACAACCTTACACCCTTTGGACAGCAGCTCTTTGATCTTGGCCTGCAGCCAATGCACAAAGGGATTTACCTCATGTGACACAAATAGGGGAGGAGCAAACATCTCTACCAGTATATCATGAAAAACTCACTTTTGCAGACAAGCAGAAACACAGACAGGTGTCAAGACACAAACTGATTTCAGGAAGAGATATATCACAGACAGCAAAGGAAAAAACAATATCTGCATGCACAGAAAGGGAGAGAGCACATACCGTTTGATTGTCTGCCATGACATGAAAATCAACATTGGAGTTGCAGGATGCATTCAAAATTGGGCAAACCTCAGCACCATTATTCGTTAGCAAGTCATGCAGAGCTGGAAACTTTTCAGGAGGAACATAATTCCGAGGCAGGAACACTCGTAAGCCCTGGAATGGAAGCTCAGTCACTCTATCCCTGCACAACCAACATCATAGAAATTAGGGCTAGAGCTGCTTCAGTGTCATGTCTCCATTTTCCCATACCAATATCTTGTCTCTTCACCCATCATATCCAATTTCTGCCTCCTTGCCTGCACAGACCATCTCTGTCTTCTTAATCTTCTGTTATCATGAAGAGGCAAAAAGAAACCACGAAGTCTGCTGACCAACGTTCGTGACTGCCTCATCTATATATTAGGGCTTATGAGTATGCCTCATTGCCAGAGGTGGAAGCAGCTTTCTTACAGCTATACATGGAAGAATGTGTATGCCTGCTTCTTCTGAGGCATCCATAAAGCTCTAATCTCTTGGCTACAAGCTGATGCTAAGCAAAATGCCATCGAATTGCTGCTTCTGCAACATTCTGCTAGCTGGTTTCCCAGTCATTGTTGGTTCTGCAACATTCTTCTAGCTGCTTTCCCAGTCTCTTTCCCAGTTGGAGTCCCCTACTACTAACCACGAAACCCTATTATATAGGTCAGAGTTCGAAACTTCTCAATGCAGCAAATCTTCTTCAACATGACTTCTTCCGAGCTTCCATTCAGCCAACTATCTTGTGTTTTCTTCCTTCCCCGACCTCTGAAGCCTAAAGGTTGTTCTCAACAACTTCCATACTGCAAAGTTGCACTGTAGTTTCAACCTCGCAATCAAACCCTAGAAATTCACCAAAAAAGCAAATGCAACAACAACATGCAAGAGAGGCCAGATTTTCCGCTTCATGATTCAGCGATTCGTGTTTTGTTCTCTAACCTTGGCATCTTGTTGCTGGCCTGCAGCAAACCCCGCCAGCCAGTCACAAACGACTTCCAAGTGGAACATAAAGCTCAAATCGGGAGGAATTTAAGTCTACTGGAGGTCGTCCTCGTGCCCGACACCATGGAGGTGGAATTGAAGACCGATTTGGCGAAGAAGCTTTGGCACCGAGGCCGATGAAAACGTGCAGGGGACGCACCGGTGCAAGCGACAACGGGT